>Ga0326511_10000708_pt1 | contig 29107 bp, 17 predicted proteins | sample 0_2496_0518_D_FD_203701 | JGI IMG/M metagenome (GOLD analysis project Ga0326511, IMG submission 203701) | Bovine rumen microbial communities from UC Davis, California, United States - 0_2496_0518 | ecosystem: Host-associated > Mammals > Digestive system > Stomach > Rumen | place: USA...
ACCTATCAACATCGTTTGGTCGTTGTATGGAGTGATACATCGTACAGGATTAGGAATGGCGGTACCTGTCTGTATGTCGTTAGTCAGGGCATTTCCTGTTTCTAGTGTGAGAACATGTACTCCATTTGAGAAACCACCTAACCATACCTTATGATGCTTTGTGTCATAATAGCCACTTTCAATTTGATGGGGAAGTATGGAACGTAACTGCATATTCTCACGGGGGAGTGTTCTTTTCCCTAAAAGGCAGTTTAGCACGCCCTCTCTGGTACACAACAGCATACCGTCCTTTGTCTCTATCACGGTGTTTGTATAGACGTTTTTGTAAATGGGAACAAGTTTTTTGTCATGTAGGAAAAAAGTGCCCTCTCTCATTGCCAGCCATAGCCCTTGCTCAGTGACTAAAATGTCATTTACTAATACGTCACCTTTAAAGGATCTGGATATATCCATATAGAGTTGGAACTTATCCTCGTGTTTGTCGTATGAAAATATTCCTCCCTTATTATCAAAAGCTATTAATTCTGCATTCTTTCCTTTGGTCAGTTTGGTGATACGTCCGGCAAAGTTGCTGAACATGTTCAAATCCCCCATCTGATAATGTTTGACATTGACACCGTTATAGCGTTCCGCACCATCTTTTGTCGACCACCATACAGCGCCATCTTCAGCCTGTAAAATGGAATATATTCGTTGACTGCCTAGTCCGTCTGTCTGTCCAAGGTGTGAATAGGTGAAGTCTTGCACACTTAGTGCTTGGACATGAATGAGGCAGGTCGTCAGGAAGACGAACATGAAATGACATACTTTTATAAGATAACTGTTCATTACTAAATATTATTGCTGCGACAAAGTTACGAAATAATTATGAACTATGAACTTTTTTCCGTAACTTTGCCATAAAAATGGCGAAGTTACTACAACTCGGCATAAAAATAAATGAATTTGTTTTGTTCTGCTCTCGTTTTTCCGTAACTTTGTCCGCATAATTGTGAATCCTTATGAAGAGAAGTACTCTTATCACCGTTCTGATGGTTATGATGTGGTGGCTTGCGGTTCCATGCGCTCATGGAGAGGCACCCAGTCCCGACAGTGCTCGTATGGAGATAGAACGCAATGCCCGAATCAAGGACTCGCTCTACAACAAGACCTTTGGAGAAGCACAGGTGAAATATGATGTGGCGATGGGCAACAACCTGTTGCAAGAGGAGAACCACGAGGTGAGCCGCTCACGTATCTATATTATCATAATAGGTATCATGTTGCTGGCGGTAGCCGTTGTTTTGGTTGTGCGCCAGCGCCGGTTGATAGCCCTGCAGAAGCAGCGCCTCAGCGAAGAGTCCAGGACCCTTGAGGAACTGCAGTTGCATGGTGAGCGTCAGCAACAGGACGGCACTGGAGATAACGGCGCTCATGAACTGTCGGAGCAGGACAGGCAGTTCCTTACAAAGTCGTTAGCCGTCATTACCGAACAGATAGAGTCCAACCGTGTCAATGTGGATGAACTCGCCGCTGCATTGGCAATGAGTACCTCGCAGTTCCGTAGGCGACTTTCTGCCATTACCGGGGATACGCCGCAGGGCTACATCACGAAAATACGCATGCAGAAGGCACGCCAGCTGCTTGATCATGTCGAGCCGCAGACCACCATCTTAGACATTGCCCTCGCTTGCGGCTATGAAGACCAGGGTGCCTTCACCCGTGCCTTCAAACGGTTTTATGGTGTTACGCCTACTGACTATTTAGCCCGAAATGAGGAAAAAGGGCTCAAAATGCGTTGAAATGGTGCGTTTTGGAAGATTCTGCACAATTTTCTGCGCATTCTGCTGAAGATTGTGTCTTGTTTTTGCCGTAACTTTGCAAGCAAATTACGAAACGTCAATGGACCAGAAGTCACCGAACACTCAACCAAACCGCAGACATCAGGCAGCCAGCAGCTATACTGAGGATCAAGCCAGACTCCTGTTTACCATACGCGATATGGTGAAAGCGGAGGTGACACGACAGTTAAAGGAAATAATCAACCAACTACATAAATAAATTACATGAATTAATTACAACCGATTATGAGACATTCTATCAAGACAACAATGATGGCGCTCGTCGCCATGTTCGCATTCAGCACGACAGCTGATGCACAGTTCTCCATCAACCTTAACAAGGCGCGTAAGGCACTCGGTATTAAGACGAAGAAAGAGAAGAAAGAAGAGGCAGCTGCAAAGGAGGCGCAACGCAAAAGGGATTCTGTGCTGGCTGTGATTAACAGTATTACGCCCACAATCCCTCAACCGGATAAGAATGGGAAACCTGTTACCATCAAATGGATGAATAACAAAGTTGGCGAATGGGATCCTGCAGCCTTGAAGTTGACTTTCGACCAGACTTACCAAGAAGGCGAGTATGCGGGGCAGCATGTCACGCTCACGCTCGACCCTGCTACAGGTAAGTGGACAAGCATTTCCGGTAAGGAGGTAGGACAGATGAGTAATGACGGAACGCTGGAAACACCTAATCTGGGCACTCTCAAGTTCAACGCCAAAACTAACAAGGTTTCGATGGATGGCGAAGTGATTGGTAATGCCACCCTCAGTGAAGCCTCTTGTTATGGCACTAAATTCGGCACGTTCAACGACTATGTCAGTCCACTGCTCGTAGCCTATACCGCATTTGGTGTCTTGATTTCGAAGGACCAAGTTAGCAAATTGAAGGCTATCAAGCAAAAGGCCGATGCCGAAGCAGCTGCCCGTGCCGCAAAAGAGCGCGAACTGGCTGCCGCCAGAGCTGCAAGCAGCAAAAGTTCTAGCAGTTCTAGTAATTCTAGCAGTTCTAGTAGCTCTAGCAGCAAGCAGTCGATTGAGTTGTATCGCAGTGGCAGTCGGTTTGGCGAAATCCGCCCGAATGGTGACATTTATATCAGTGGCTCGCGTGCTGGAGAAGCACGCTCTAATGGTGATATCTATGTCAATGGCAGCAACAGGGGAGAAGTCCGCTCGAACGGTGATGTCTATAAGAGTGGCAGGCGTGTCGGTGAGATTCGGTCGAATGGTGAAATTTATTTGGATGGCAGGCGTGTCGGTGAGGTCCGTTCCAATGGTGATGTCTATTTGGACGGCAGGTGTGTCGGCAATGCACGCAACATGACATCGTCCGACGTCAAGACGGTTGCCGCCATCTATTTCTTCAATTTCTTCTAAGTATTTAATAACCATTAAAATAAGACGTATGAAAAAAATATTTTGACTATCATGTTGGCAATGGCAGCGATGCTGTCATTGCAGGCGCAGACTCCTACGGGAATGTGGGTAAGTTACGTTGTTGACGAGGAAGCACAAGAGGCATTAGGTCATGTCCTGAATTTTCAAGGTAATCAGGTACGGCAGGGACTGTCTGCTGCATCAGAAATGGGGGGTGTTGGCACTATTACATTACTCTTCTTTGCTCCTGCACAGGAGTATGCTCCGAGCACTAAAATCATTAATTTCCAATTCGACCCTGCTCAGGTTGACATGAGATTGAGCGACATCGAATTTATCGACGAGTTGAAAAATGCAATCAAGGAGAATCCTGCGAAGGAAGAGGAACTGAAACAAATCGTCTATAACGCACTGGCTCCGAATAAAGACCAGATGGCGAAGGAAGGACTGCTGAGCGGCAAATACACCATTGTTTCTGCAACGGACACCAAGTTGGTTCTGAAAGACCCAGAAGGTGAGTCGATGACGTTTATACGTCCAGAATAATGTATAAGAAAACTAAATGAACACCCAAACATCATATCATTATGAAGAAGACTTTTTTGTTTGCAGTGATCTTTGTGTGCTGTATGCTGACAGTGTCGGCACAGGACGGTATCAAAGTGGGATTTCAGGGAGCTGCTCCCGACATCATGGATTTCGCATGGTCGTGGACTTCAATCTGGGATGATCAAGAAAATACGCCGGACGAGTCAGCGGCAGCACTGCGGCGGTCGTTGGAATGTTATCGCAAGGGCGAGGCTCAGCCCGATGGCTTCACGATTACCGTCGACAAGAAGGCGGGCTATATCCTGGTGCAGTCGAAGCACGACGGATTCACGAACAAGTGGGAGATGTGCTACTGGAACATGGCAGATAAGAAACATAAGTTGTTTGCGCTGTGTGTAGAGTTGTCGGAAAATGGCAAGCGCATGAACCCTGGGCAATTCGACGGTCTGTTGTTCTACCGCTACGACAATGCCACGAAGCAGATGCAGTACACTGATATGGGTATTGAGGTGAAGTACTTCAATATCTCGTATGCACTGCCCCGTCTTGGCAAGGACATCATCGTGACGCATTGGAGTGAGAACGGTCGAGAGAAGTGGCAGACGACCTTGAAATGGAATGGTCATGGGTTCTCGACCCCCGATGAGGTAGATTATTCGTCGGGTTCTACATATAACCAAGACTTGCCATCACCGAGGGTTCACGCTGGTGGAATGGCGAGAGACTCTATACAGCCCATGTTGATCGTGCAGAGGCAGCACCAGAAATGGCAGAGGCCGTGGAATCATCCCAGGATTGGTGACATAGATAGTCTCGTGACCGACAATCATTGCCTCATTGACGGTATGTCCCCCGTCATGCCTCCCAGAACAAAACCCATCGGTCCCGATGTGGATTAAGATTTTTCGCTTGTTCCCTTTTATCAGCAGAATTAGGTTCGCTTTTTTGTTTTGTTCGCATATTTTCCGTAACTTTGCATCCAGAAGCAAAGAAGTATGGAAGAGACCAACAAAATACCTAACGAGTGGAATCAGTTTTATCTGAAGGATGTGTCGTTCGTCAACCTGATGACACGACGCATCTTCAATATTCTGATTGTTGCCAACCCTTATGATGCGTTCATGCTGGAGGACGACGGACGCATCGACGAGAAGCTGTTTGACGAGTATATGGAACTGGGACTGCGCTATCCGCCAACGTTTACGCAGGTGAGTACCACCAAGGAGGCGGAGGAGGTGCTGAAGACGACCGATATCGACCTGATTATCTGTATGCCGGGTAATGCCGATAATGACGCCTTTGCCGTGGCACGTGACGTGAAGCAGTCGGCACCGCAGATTCCCTGTGTCGTACTGACCCCCTTCTCACATGGTATCACCAAGCGTATCGAGCACGAGGATATGTCCATCTTCGACTATGTGTTCTGCTGGTTGGGGAATACCAACCTCATCCTCTCTATCATCAAACTGATAGAGGACAAGATGAATATCGAGCACGACATCAAGGAGGCAGGTGTGCAGATGATACTGCTCGTGGAGGATAACATCCGCTTCTATAGCTCCGTACTGCCTAACCTCTATAACTATATCCTCGCCCAGTCGAAGAACTTCTCTACCGAGGCACTCAACCCCCATGCTGCCGCACAGCGTAAGAGAGGGCGTCCCAAGGTGGTGCTTGCCACCAACTATGAGGAGGCGATGCACTGGTATGAGAAATATCACGATAACGTGCTGGGTGTTATCAGCGATACCCGTTTCCCGATGAAGACGACGGCTGGCAGACTGTCACACGTGGAGGAAGGCGATGCTGAGGCTGGTCTGAAACTGCTGCGTGAGATCCGTAAGCGTGACGAGTATGTGCCGCTGATCCTGCAGAGCAGTGAGATTGCCAATAAGGAGAAGGCAGAGGCAGAGGGTTTTGACTTCGTCGACAAGAACTCGAAGAAGATGAATGTCGACCTGCGCCATATCATTGAGGAGCACATGGGCTTCGGCGACTTTATCTTCCGTGACCCTGTGACCCGTGAGGAAATCATGCGTGTGTCGTCATTGAAGGAATTGCAGGATAATATCTTCAAGATTCCCAATGACTCCATGCTCTACCATATCTCCCGTAACCACATGAGCCGTTGGCTGTGTGCCCGTGCCATCTTCCCCGTCTCCGCCTTCCTGAAGACGGTGACGTGGCATAAGCTGCAGGATGTCGATGCCCACCGGCAGATCATCTTCGATGCCATCGTGCAATACCGTCGGATGAAGAACATCGGTGTCGTCGCCGTCTTCGACCGTCTGAAGTTCGACCGTTATGCCCACTTCGCCCGTATCGGTGAGGGTTCACTGGGAGGAAAGGGACGTGGTCTCGCCTTCCTCGATAATATCATCAAGCGTCATGTGGAACTCAACCAGTTTGAGAATGCGACCGTGTCAATCCCTAAGACGGTGGTGCTCTGTACCGACTTCTTCGATGAGTTCATGGACAGGAATAACCTGTGGGGCGTCGCCCTGAGTGATGCCTCCGACGAAGAGATCCTGCAGCACTTCCTCCGGGCACAGTTGCCAGACTCCCTGATAGCCGACTTCTTCACCTTCTTCGATGCGGTGAAGTCGCCAATCGCCGTCCGCTCAAGCTCATTGCTGGAGGACAGCCACTACCAGCCCTTCGCAGGAATCTACAGTACCTATATGATACCCTATCTGGAGGATAAGTATGAGATGCTGCGGATGCTCGCCTGTGCCATCAAGGGTGTCTATGCCTCCGTGTATTACAAGGACTCCAAGGCATATATGACAGCGACCTCCAACGTCATCGACCAGGAGAAGATGGCGGTCATCCTGCAGGAGGTGGTGGGACATCAGTACGGTGACCATTACTATCCCACCTTCAGTGGTGTGCTGCGCTCCCTGAACTACTATCCTATCGGTGACGAGACGGCGGAGGAGGGTATTGCCTCCCTGGCACTCGGATTAGGCAAATATATCGTGGATGGTGGACAGACCCTGCGGGTGTCGCCCTATCATCCTACTCAGGTGCTGCAGACCTCAGAGATGGATACGGCACTGAAGGAGACACAGACCCGTTTCTATGCCTTGGATATGTCGCATGTAGGTGACGACTTCAAGGTGGATGACGGTTTCAATATCAAGAGTCTGCGGGTGAAAGAGGCAGACAAGGACGGTTCCCTGAACGGTATCGCCTCCACCTACGATCCCTATGACCAGATTATCCGGGATGGTATCTATGAGGGTGGCAGGAAGGTCATCTCCTTCTGCGGGGTGTTGCAGCAGGGTATCTTCCCGTTGCCGGAGATCCTGCAGATGGCACAGAAGTATGGCTCTGAGGAGATGCGCCGACCGGTGGAGATAGAGTTCGCTTGCAACCTGAACAGTACGACGAAGGGTACGACGGGCGACTTCTACCTGTTGCAGATACGTCCAATCGTCGATTCCAAGCAAGTGCTGGACGAAGACCTTGCCGCCATTCCTGACGAGCAGTGTCTGTTACGCTCCCATAACTCCCTGGGACACGGTATCTCAGAGGATGTGGTCGATGTAGTGTATGTCAAGACCGATGACGACTTCACCGCTGCCAACAACCCCTATATCGCTGATGAGATAGAACAGATCAACCGTAAGTTCCTGGATGCCGACAAGAACTACGTGCTCATCGGTCCGGGGCGCTGGGGCAGCAGTGACTACTGGCTTGGCATCCCCGTGAAATGGCCCCATATCTCCGCAGCCCGTGTCATCGTGGAGGCAGGACTGAAGAACTATCATGTAGACCCCTCGCAGGGTACCCACTTCTTCCAGAACCTCACCTCCTTCGGGGTAGGGTACTTCACCATCAACACCTATACGGGTGACGGAGTCCTCCAGCGGGACGTGCTGGATGCCATGCCTGCGGTGGAAGAGACCAAATTTGTGCGTCATGTCCGTTTCGACCGTCCTTTGAAGATCATGATGGACGGAAAGAAACAGCATGGTGTGGTGCTACTGCCTGAATCTTGAAACTTGAAACTTGAAACCTGAAACGAATGTAATATGAATCTCCATTTGACTGATACCATTCAGATGCCTGACCACCAGTTGCGGCGGCAGGTTATAGCGTTATGTAATAAGACGGGGAAACCCTTGTTGAAATTGTCGACGAAAGACTATGAGGACAACGGACTGGGTGACCTTGTGAAACAGTTCGGCGGGAAAGCAGGACTGGTGAACATCGAGGTGTTCAACGAGTTACAGCATACCATTACGGGATGGCCCGGCGGCAAACCGGATGTGGATGATAGTAACCGTCCGGAACGAGCCCGTCCCTATCCTAAGCGCATTATCGTATTCTCACCTCATCCCGATGACGATGTCATCTCGATGGGAGGTACCATCCGCCGGCTGATGCAGCAGGGACATGATGTGCATATCGCTTACGAGACGAGTGGCAACATTGCCGTTGCTGATGAGGAAGTACGTCTCTACATGCACTTTATCAACGGGTTCAACCAACTCTTTGCCAACGGCTCTGATGAGGTCATCAAGATCCGCTATCAGGAGATTATGAACTACCTGCGGCAGAAGAAGGAAGGAGACCTCGACAATCAGAGTATCCTTACGGTCAAAGGATTGATTCGCCGGGGGGAGGCTCGTAATGCCTGCACCTATAACCATATTGCCAAAGACCATATTCATTTTCTGGACCTTCCCTTCTATGAGAGCGGAAAGATAGAGAAACTGCCTGTCACGGAGAAGGATGTGCAGATTGTCCAGCAACTGATAGCGGAGATCATGCCCCATCAGATCTATGTGGCTGCTGACCTTGCCGATCCGCATGGGACACATCGGAAATGCACGGATGTTGTCCTTGCTGCCATTCAGGAAGAGATGATGTCAGGTGGCGGATGGCTGGACGACTGCAGGGTATGGATGTACCGCGGTGCCTGGGCAGAATGGGACATCGCTGATATTGAGATGTGCGTGCCGATGAGTCCGGAGGAGCTGTTGGAGAAACGTAATGCCATCCTCCGTCATCAGAGTCAGATGGAGGGTGCTCCGTTTATGGGGGACGACCAGCGTCTGTTCTGGCAGCGGGCGCAGGACCGTAACCGTGAGACGGCGAAGCGCTATGATGAGTTAGGTCTTGCCTGTTATGAGGCGATGGAGGCTTTTGTGGAATATAAATTATGAGGAAATGAGAAAAGTCTGTGTTTTACTAATTTGCTTTTTTACCCTTTTGCAGGTAAGTGCTGCCGACTATCAGGTGGTTCCTCTGCCGCAAAGTATACAGCACCAGGAAGGTGCCCCGTTTATGATTGATGAGACCGTCAGGATAGTGGCAGGTGCTGACCTGCAAAGGGAGGCTGTCTTCTTGCGTGATTATGTGGAGGAACTTCTTTCGAGAAAGTTGGACATTGTCTCCAAGCCACGAAAAGGAGAACGTCATATCTTCCTTGTCGTCTCTTCCAAGGTCAAGCATCCGGAAGGATATACCTTATTCGTTAATAAAGACAAGATAACGATCGAAGGTGGTTCAGGCGCAGGTGTGTTCTATGGTATCCAGACACTTCGCAAATCCCTTGTTGCAAACAACGTGCTGAGTCCTGTCATTATCCATGACGCACCCCGTTTCTCCTGGCGTGGCATGCATCTGGACTGTTCCCGTCATTTCTTTCCTGTCTCTTTCGTGAAGAAATACATCGACCTCCTTGCTCTTCATCAGATGAATGTGTTTCATTGGCACCTGACGGATGACCAGGGATGGCGTATTGAGATCAAGAAATGGCAGAAACTCATCACGGTGGGCTCTCATCGTACAGGAACGATTATCGGTACCAATTCCGATATTGATGACGAGACACCATACGGAGGCTATTACACCCAAGATGAGGCGCGTGAGATTGTGGCATACGCCAAGGAGCGTCATATCACCGTTGTGCCGGAGATAGACATGCCGGGACACATGCTTGCCGCCCTTGCCAGCTATCCGGAACTGGGGTGTACGGGTGGTCCCTATCAGGTGGGGCATTACTGGGGAGTCTATAAGGATGTGCTCTGTGTGGGTAATGAGAAGGTCTATCAGTTTGTGGAGGATGTGCTGACGGAGATCATGGACATCTTCCCTTCGGAGGTCATCCATATCGGAGGTGACGAGACACCTACGGAGAAATGGGAGCAATGTGCGAAATGCCAGTCTCTCGCTCTGGGAGGTCATACGCTGCAAGGTTATTTCACCCAGCGTGTCTTTAACTTCCTGACAGCCCATCACCGTCGTGCCTTAGGATGGGATGAGTTGTTGGAGAACAAAGCACCGCAGGATGCGATGATCATGTCTTGGCGGGGGACTGAGCCAGGTGGCAAGGCGGCAGAGATGGGGCATGACGTGGTGATGGCACCTACCACCCATTGTTATTTTGATTATCAGCAGGTGAAGGATGTGTTGTTTGAGCCCAGTCGCTGCGGGGGCTATATCCCTATTGAGAAAGTATACAGTCTCGACCCGGCTCCCGACAGTCTTTCCGCTGCCGCCAAGAAACATATTCTGGGTGTCCAGGCAAACCTGTGGTCAGAATACATGACCAATGAGCGTATCGTAGAGTATCAGGCACTGCCCCGTATGTCAGCCCTTGCCGAAGTGCAATGGACACAACCGTCACGGAAAAACTATGACGATTTTGTCATCCGGCTGACCCGTATGACGGAGTTATACGACAAATACCATTACCGCTATTGCAAGCATCTGTGGCCTGAGCGGCAGATGCCCAGTCGTTGGCAATTCTGATACCTATTGTCCGCCAAGATGTGAGAAATACTCGATGATGTCCTCCCACGTCTTGAAAGTGTCGGAACCATATTCAAGGAGGGTTGCCAGCGACCCCTCCATCTTTTCCTGTTGAGAGGAGACTATCAGATAGTCGCCATAGAGCAACTCACGGCGTGGCGTGAAGATGGTGTGCTGCCAGGCAGGAACATTTATGTATTCAGAGAGCCATGCTATCTCTGTCCATCCTTCTTTAAATGGTGGTGGAGCCACAAAGAACACCTCATAATGCTCTATCAGCAGCCGGACGGCTTTCTGTACAGAGGAGGCGGGTTTCTGATAGGCATCCATCATCGTCTCTATACCTATATATATAATCGGACGCTGCCGGTGCTCCTGCTTGTCATCTATCCAGCGGATGACAGGGACGACGGAGTGCATGTAACTCTTGTCGTCCATCCGGTGCTCACCATGGAAGTTGGTGGCTTGTGAGTAGTGTTGACAAAAAATACCCATCGTGTCTACCAGGTCGTCCTTGTCACCGAAGAGTCCGTAGACCCGTCGCTCATCCTCAGGGGTAAGACCGACGAACCGCTGCTCCGACACCTCCCGGTATGCCTTGACGAGAGCCTTGTCGACATAGAATTCCTGCACGCCGTCCTGTCGCGGGTTCTGAAACTGCTGGGTGCCCGTCATGCCGTGTGTCCTCATCGTCTCCGCAATCTCCAGGGCGGGGTTGATGCAGATGCGGTCAAAGCCACGCAGCTGTTCCGCATACATACCTCCCATCGACGTACCGATGATAAGGTCAGGTTTCTCCGTCTCACAGGTATGGTGCAGCAAAGCAATCGCCTCATGAGGGTCAACGGGTAAGTCGGGGGCGATGACTCTGGCGTTGGGCATCACCTCACGCAGTCTTGTCACTGTTCCTGACTGACCGCTACTGCCAAAACCATGACAATACAAAACGGTCTTGCCTTTCATCAGTTCTGGGAATTGCTTGATATAGGGATTTTCCATAAAAGTGTATTTGATTTTTGCAAAGGTAGCAAAAAACAAGCAAAACAGATGAATATATTGGAGAAAATTATGTAAATTTGCAGCAGAAATGATGAAAAGGATTAAATTTATCACCAAGACCTTGTCAATACGGATAAGTCTGAAGATCGTATTGGCAGTAGCAACCCTGTTAGCAGTGGCACTTTTCATCATGTTTCATTTTTCCCGTAAGACACTGAGGAAGGATGCCCGGCTGAAGGCGGAGCAGACGTTGGAGTGTACTGTCCGGCAGGTGGATAATGTCCTGTTGAGTGTGGAGCAGACGGCAGGGAATATCTATTGGAACCTGTTGAGTCATCTCAACCAACCAGAACGTATGTTCCTTTATAGCCGGGAGGTCGTGGAGAGCAATCCTTTCGTGGCTGGTTGCGCTATCGCCTTCGAACCCTATTATTATCAAGAGCGTGGGCAGTATTTCATGGCATATGTCCATCATGTGAATAAGAATAAGCTGGAGACGGTCACCTCAGAGATTATCCAGGCAGAGACTTTTGGAAATGTTCCATATCCGGAACAGATATGGTATAGTGAACCAATAGAGAAAGGACACCCCTGTTGGATTAATCCTTTGAAGAATGACAAAACAGAGGGAGAGGCGATCATCACTTTCAGCATGCCCATCTATGCGCCGGGAGGAAAGATTGTCGGAGTGCTTGCCGTTGACTTGTCGCTGAGTCTGTTGTCTGACATTGTGTTGTCAGCAAAACCGTCCCCCAACTCTTATGCTGTCATGTTAGGAAGTGACGGGTCATATATCGTTCATCCCGATAGTGCGGTGGTCATGCACGAGACCGTCTTCTCGATGGACAGATACCAGACAAATGCGGAGTTGAAGGCTGTTGGGGATGCGATGATGGCAGGTGAGACGGGGTATAAGCATTTCCGTCAGGACGGCATAGACAATTATGTGTTCTATAAGCCCTTCCAGCGGGCAGAAGTACCGGGGCGTGCCTTGGAGAAGACAGGGTGGAGCATCGGTATCGTCTATCCGGAGGATGATATCTTTGGGGAGTATAATCAGTTGCTGTATCTGGTCGTCGCCATAGCCCTGATAGGACTACTTCTTTTACTGGTGAGTTGTCAGATGTTCACCCACCATCGGTTGCTCCCTTTAAGGATGCTCACCCAGTCGGCACAGCGTATAGCAGAGGGGCATTATGACGATCTGATTCCTGACAGTCACCAACAGGACGAGGTGGGTCGTTTGCAGGATCATTTCCAGCAGATGCAGCAGGCTCTTTCAGAACATGTCGGGGAAATGGAGCGGTTGACATCTGAGTTGCAGTCCCGTGGTGAGATGTTGTCAGCGACTTATGATAAAGTGAAGGATGCCGACCGTGTGAAGACCACGTTCCTGCATCACATGACTAATCAGATGGTAGTGCCTGTCAGCAGTATAGAGTCGAATGTCAAGAAGTTAAGTGAACATCTTCAGGACGATCATCAAGAGGAGGTCAGTCAGCTGGTCGATGATATTGAGAAGAAAGGTAAGTTGGTGATGGATTTGCTCAATGACTTGCTTAATGTGTCACAAGGAAAAGAAAAGGAGTAGAAGATGAGAAGCCTGTTTCGTCATATCCGCCATTCGCTGTCAATGAAACTCAGTTTCGGGATATTGCTGCTGACCGTGCTCGTCTTCGTAGTGTCATTAGGTATCCTTTTCGTCGAGTCACGCCATCATATTAAACAAGAGGCGGTAGAGCTTGCCACCAGTATCCTCAATACGTCAGAGCAACGGATGAGGCGTTATCTGAATACGGTGGAGACTGCAACGGATGCCACAGAATGGCTTGTGTTGGAGAACATGCATCCAGACTCTTTGCTTGCCTTCTCAAACCGCGTAGTTATGTTGAATGGCAATGTCAATGGATGCTCTATTACCACGGAACCTTATCTGTTCCCCAAGTATGGTAAATATTTCTCCGCTTACTCTGTTCGTCAAGGAGACAGTATTGTCACAGTTCGTGAGGGAGAGTATGAGTATTTTGAGAAAGTATGGTATAAGACCCCCAAGGAGTTGGGAAAGCCCTGTTGGGTGGATCCTTTTGATGACTATAATCCAGGTACGCTTTCCGCAAAGGGCATGATAGCCTCTTATTGTAAACCACTGTATGATGGCGATGGTCGTTTCCTGGGAGTCATCTCCTCGGACCTGTCATTACATTTGCTCGCTGATGCAATCTCTAAGGAGAAACCTTATCCGAACGCTTATTTCATGTTACTTGGAGAGGACGGACGTTATTATGTGCATCCCGATACCACACGTCTTTCCAATCAGACCATCTTCAGTGATATTGATGCCCGCCGACAGGCAGACATCATTGCTTTGGGACATGAGATGACTTCTGGTCATAAAGGCTCTATGGTGGTTCAGGTGAATGGGAAGCCCTGTCTGGTATGCTATGGTCCCGTAACTGGTACGAAATGGAGTCTTGCCCTGGTATGTCCGGAAAGCGACATTCTTCGTAGCTACTACCAGTTGTCCAATATCGTTGCTGTACTTATTATTATCGGTTTAATATTGATTACGTGGTTCTGTCGCAAGATAGTAGCGGATGCTATCCGCCCGTTGAACAGACTCGTTGAGCAGACCCGGCGTCTGGCTGCGGGTGATTATGATGAGGAGATCAGACATTCTTCCAGGCAGGATGCCGTAGGAAGGTTGCAGAATAGTTTCATTGCCATGCAGGACTCCTTGAAACGGCATGTCGGTGATATCCAGAAAATGAATGACGAGATGGCACAGCGTAATGAGGAACTTCAGCGTGCCAGTCTGCTGGTAGAGAAGTCAGACCGTCAGAAAACAGTGTTCATCCAGAATATGACACATCAGATACGGACACCACTCAATATTATCATGGGCTTTGCGCAGGTTCTCCGTGATGATGTAGGGGATATGCCGGCAGAGGAGGTCAGTAAGATGACTGCCATGATGGAGCATAATGCCATGACGCTTAACCGTATGGTGCTGATGCTCTATGACAGTTCCGATACGGGTATCTCAGAGGAGATGAATAGTCAAGAGTACGAATATGTCTCATGTAACGAGGTGGCTCGTGATTGTATCGAAAGTATTCGTCTCTATTTCCCTTACCTTCCCATTGCATTTGAGACAGAGCTTCCAGATACCCTGTGTATCCATACGAACCGGCTCTATCTGATGCGGAGTCTGCGGGAAATCCTTTATAACTCTGCGAAATATTCCGACGGACAGCATGTCTCTTTGCATGTCTCTGCGACAGACACCCTTGTACGCTTTGTCTTTGAGGACACTGGTCCAGGTATTGATGAGAGTTATTTTGGTGAGATGTTTGTGCCGTTTACCAAGGTGAATGACTTGTCGGAGGGATTAGGGTTAGGACTCCCTCTGTCCAAGCGGCATATCATCAATTTGGGAGGTAATCTGACACTGGATCCCCATTACCATGGAGGTTGTCGTTTCATCGTAGAGTTACCCCTTGCACATCCAGTTACTACCGAAAAACAATGATTTTGCCGATTTTACTTGCAAGTGTGAAATAAATTTACTACTTTTGCGTTTAAATATTATACGTTTTTAATCACTTAAACAAAAAAGGTTATGAAAAAGTATTTAGCAGAAATGGTAGGCACATTCGTGCTGACATTCTTGGGATGTGGTGCTGCTGTCAGCCTGAATTGTGGTGTGGACACTGCGTCAGTAGTAGGAACGGCAATCGCCTTCGGTCTCTCTGTAGTAGCAATGGCATACGCTATCGGCGGTATCTCTGGTTGCCATATCAACCCCGCTATCACCCTTGGTGTTTTCCTGAGTGGTCGTATGAACTCAAAGGACTGTGGCATGTACATGCTCTTCCAGGTCATCGGTGCCATCATCGCAGCCGCCTTGCTTGCTTTCCTTGTTTCCACTGATCCGGGTCTCGCTCGTGGAACAGCGACAGGTGCCAACGCATGTGCCTCAGAGAATGTGCTGAACGGTTTATGTGCTGAGATTGTGCTTACCTTTATTTTCGTACTCGTTGTATTGGGAGCCACCGCTAAGACAAACGGTGCCACTAACAACTTCGCAGGACTTGCCATCGGTCTCGCCCTGATCCTGATTCACTTGGTAGGTATCAACTACACAGGTACATCTGTCAACCCAGCTCGTTCTATCGGTCCTGCACTCTTCGAGGGTGGTAAGGCTCTTGCTCAGCTCTGGGTATTCATCGTAGGTCCTTTCATCGGTGGTGCGCTTGCTGCCTGTGTCTGGAAGCTTATCGATACTGAGGAGAAGTAAAAAGAATCCTTTTATATCATACTAATCATCCCGGTAAACACCCCGTTTATCGGGATAATTGTTTTATTTACACCTCTATATTTTATCCACTCTTTTTTGTTGTCCACTTTTTCGTAAGTTGCTTATTTTCTGTTTGTTGTGATTTTTATGGGGCTATTTTTATCCACTTTTTCAACCGCTTTCCAATTTTCACCTTATTATTTTAAATAACTTTGCAGCGGAAATCGTTCAAGAGACGAAATCGGGTGGATAAAATCACTAACCAAAAAACAATAAAACATTAACGTATGAAAAAAAGCAAGTTTTTATTCCTGTTACTGTCATTCGTCATGATGTCAGCAACTGCTCTTGCCCAGAAGCGTACCTATACGGGTGTGGTCGTCGACGACCAGAATGAGCCCGTCATTGGTGCTTCTGTTGTTCAGAAAGGTACCTCTAACGGTACGATAACTGATTATGATGGAAACTTCTCGGTTTCCGTAGAGTCAGGGGCAACTCTGGTAATCTCTTACATTGGTTATGTCACACAGGAGGTGAAAGCGGCGGACAACCTCCGTATTGTCCTGAAGACAGACCAGCAACTGCTCGATGAGGTCGTTGTCATCGGTTATGGTGTTCAAAAGAAGAGCGTCGTAACAGCCTCTATTGCCAAGGTGAGTGCTGAGGACTTGGAAGGAAAGTCACGTCTTCGTGCGGATGATGCCTTGAAGGGTCTTGCCGCAGGTATCAATGTGACCTCTGCCTCTGGACAGCCGGGCTCAAAGTCAATGATTCGTATCCGTGGTATTGGTACCATCAACAACTCCGATCCTCTTTATATTATAGATGGTATGCCGACAGACCAAAATGGTTTGGAGTCAGTTAATCCATACGATATTGAGTCTATTGAGGTGTTGAAAGACGCTGCCTCTGGTGCTATTTATGGAGCCCGTGCCGCCAACGGTGTCATCTTAGTGACTACCAAGAAGGGTAAGATGGGCAAGGCAAGCATCAACTATAATTTCTCCTATGGCTGGCAGAGTGCCTGGAAGAAGCGTGACGTGACCAGTGCCACCGACTATGCTATCCTTCAGAACGAGGCGAAGGTGAATGGTGGAAAGGCTCCTGTCTACATGGATCCCTACAACCTCGTAGATGTCAACGGTGAAAAAGTAAAGGGCTTTGGAACCAACTGGCAGAACCTGCTGTTCAATGACAATGCCCCCATTATGCAGCACGACCTCTCCATCAGCGGTGCTTCGGAGAAAGTGAATTATTATCTCTCACTGGGCTACTTTACACAGGATGGTATCGTGGGAGGCAACTATGGTCAGTCGAACTACGACCGTCTGACCATCCGCTCGAATAACAATATCAATCTTTTCGATGACAGTAAAGAGCGCAGTTTCCTTAACAAACTCGACATTGGAGCCAATCTCTCTTATATGCGTGTCCATAATACAGGTATCGACGCTAACTCCACATGGGGCTCCCCGCTGGGATCGGCACTCTATCTGTCACCTATCCTTCCCCTTACCCTGAAGGGAGAGGCTGGCCAGCGCCTTATCAACCAGTACCCCCAGTATGACTTGTATACTGATGCGAATGGTGATCCCTACACCATCCCCGGCAATATCGGTTCCTATGCTGAGCAGAACAACCCCATTGCCCTGATGCAGCGGAATCCGCAGAAGAACTGGTCGCACAAGTTCATGCCTAAGTTCTCCCTCGACCTGCAGTTGTGGGACAACCTGAAATACCACTTCACCTGGAGTGCAGAGCTGTCGTTCTGGGGTTATGACGCTGCTGTCAAGGAGAAGTACTATTTCTCTGGTAATAACAATGCCGACCATACCTCTGCCACCTCTTACAAAGGTAATAACTCTACCTGGCAGATAGAGAACACCCTGACTTATGACAAACAGTTCGGCAAGCACTCTATCGCTGTCGTGCTGGGACAGTCGGCATCAAAGTTCAAGGGTGATGAACTGGGTGGCTCTCACTGGAACCTCATCAACCCGAACAAACCATCCATCAACTATACTACAGGTGGTGACTTGGAGATATCCACAGATGCTGATGGCGTGATTACAGGTGCAAAGAGTCTTGTCGGTGTATGGGGGGGACCCTACTATGAGCATAAGGTTGCCTCTCTCTTCGGACGACTGAGCTACAACTACGACGAGCGTTACATGTTCCAGGCTACCGTACGCCGTGACGGTTCCAGCCGCTTCGGTACTAATAAGAAATGGGGTACCTTCCCCTCTGTCTCCTTGGGTTGGAACGTGATGAACGAGAAATTCATGGAGAAGACCCGCAACTGGTTGACTAACATGAAAGTGCGCTTCAGCTGGGGTAAGAACGGTAACGATAATATCCCCGACTTCTACTATACCACCAGTTCCACGACAGGTGGCAGCAGCAACTACTATTTCGGTAAGGCAGGCACCATGGTCTATGGTTCTAAGTCCGACCACCTCGCCAACGAGGACCTGAAATGGGAGGAGAGTGAGCAGACCGACTTCGGACTGGACTTCGGCTTCTTCAACAATGCCCTGACCTTCACCGTTGACTACTTCATCAAGAAGACAAACGGTATGATTATCGAGATGCCTATCCCCAGCTATGTCGGTGAGGCAAAGCCATGGGCTAACGTCGGTGATATGACCAACTCCGGCGTAGAGTTTGAGTTAGGTTATAAATGGCATATCGCTGATGCTCATTTCGCTATCAAGGGCAACGCTTCATATCTGAAAAACAAACTGAACAATCTGGGTAACGACACAGGTTTCCTGAACTGGGGTATCAGTCAGTTCAGCGATGGTGGCACCCGTGCAGAGAATGGTCAGCCTTTCCCCTTCTTCTATGGTTATAAGACGAATGGTGTCTTCCAGAACATGGCGGAGGTGAATGCCTATACCAATAAGGACGGTGGACTCATCATGCCGGATGCACGTCCTGGTGACATGCGCTTCGTGGATACCAATGGTGACGGTAAGATTTCCAGCGAGGACCGTACCAATATCGGTAACGGTACTCCTGCCTGGACTTTCGGCTTCAATCTCAATGCGGAATGGAAAGGGTTTGACTTTGGACTCTTCCTGCAGGGTGTCAGCGGTGTGGATGTGTTCGATGCCACCTACCGTCAGGATGTCGCCTCCGGTAACTATCCCACATGGATGCTGGGACGTTGGACGGGTGAAGGTACCTCTAACCGTGTACCTATCTTAAAAGACGGCGACAGCAATAACTGGGTGGTCAGCGACCTTTATGTACAGGACGGCTCTTACCTGCGCCTGAAGAATATCACACTGGGTTATACGCTGCCCCGTAAACTCACTCAGCGGTTGAACATCAGCCGTCTCCGTTTCTATGTGATGGCAGAGAACCTGGTGACATGGACCAAGTACTGGGGCTTCGATCCGGAAATTGGTACCAGCAGTACTTCTCTTGGTGTTGACTATGGCGTTTACCCACAGGCTCGTATATGGACTGTCGGATTCAATATCTCACTTTAAAACAACAAAGACAATGAATAAGCATATAACTATATTCGCAGGTGCAGTGGCTACACTGCTGATGTTAGGCTCATGTAGCAAGGATTTCCTGGAAATCAAGAAGACGGACGGTGAGCCTTTGGAAGAATACTATACGGATGATGCCACCCTCAATGAGGCGCTGACCTCCGCCTATGCCCCTCTGCACTGGCCCGACTGGGATAACGTCGCCTATAACGACCTGACCGTGGACGCGGAGATCCTGGGTGATGACTTCTGGGTAGGTGGTCGTGACAATACCGATAACCTGCACTGGCATAAGTTGTTTAACTTCGAGGCTGATGGTAACAACACCCTTTCCACCTTGTGGGGTGACTTCTACAGCGGTATCAAGCGTTGTAATGACGTGATCAAATACTGCTCATGGGGTGGGGGAACGTCAGCGAACCGTCGCTCTTACGAGATGCAGGCACGTTTGCTTCGTGTGTACTATTATAATATCTTGTGGCACTACTATGGCAATGTTCCTTTCTATCTGGAGAACCTGTCGCTGCCATATACGGCACCACAGATAACTGCTGATGAGATATACAACCAACTGCTGCCGGAACTGGAGGAGATTATCGCCTCCAAAGTACTGCCTCTCCGGTGGGAGGCTTCCGAGGCAGGTCGTGTGTCACAGGCGATGGCATATATGCTCTATGCCGAGATGGTGATGTACCAGAAGGATACTGCTCGCTATCCGAGGGCACTTACCTATATGAAGGAGCTGATAGCCTCTTCTGACTATTCACTGAATCCTAACTTCGCCAACCTGTGGGAAGAGAGTGGAGAATGGTGCTCTGAGTCTATCTTTGAGATAAACTACAATGATGACCAGGCACAGCGTGACTGGGGTGCTGCAGCCCTGAATGCTGGTGGCAGTGTGTTGCCCACACTGATCTCTCCTAACCAGTGGCCGGGTGGCGACGGTTGGAATACCGGTGAGGACGGCTGGGGATTCCTGCCTGTCCGTCTGGAGACCTATAATATGTATGAGGAAGGTGACGTGCGCCGTGATGCTACCATCTGGGATGTCCGTGGCTATACCTATACCGAGCGATACCAGGACACCCATCTCTGGCTGGGTAAATACCGTCCCTATTCAGACAACAACAAGGACTGTCCGACCTCCAAGAACCTGAACTACAACAATAACAAACGCATCTACCGCTATGCAGAGACCCTGTTGAATGCTGCCGAGCTGTTGCTCGCTACAGGTGGCAGTTCCGCAGAGGCATTGCAATACCTCAATGAGGTACGTACCCGTGCCGGTCTGACAGGCTACACAGAGTGTAACCTCGACAATATCATCAACGAGCGTCACCTGGAGTTCTGTGGTGAGGGTAAGCGTTATTTCGACCTCGTCCGTACTGACAAGGCTGCTACCGTACTCGTACCAGACAAGTATGGCTACCGTACTAACAGTTGGACACCCAGCAAGAAGCACATCCCATTGGCACAGAGTGAGCTTGATGCTGATCCTACCTTGAAACAAAATGAATATTAATATCCTATAACTAAAGACACGATTATATATGAAAAAGATATTTCAATATATTGGCTGCGCACTGCTCACAGGACTTGCCTTGACAGCCTGCTCCCCTGACAGCTTTGACGGTGCCGACCAGACGAAGATACCGACCGTTGCCGGTCAGGACTTCACCTTGGAAGTAGACCAAGAGGTGAACCAGATCAGGGTGAGCTATCCTGAGACGGCTGGAACCTATCCTATCTGGATCTTTAACGGGGCGACCTATTCAACTCTCAACAATGCCGGTTGGTCGAATGCGGAGCGTGGTACCTATACTGTAGAGATGAAACTGGGTAACCGTAATGGTATTTCTCAAGGTACTCTCAAGAAGACATTCACCTTCAATGAGACGAAAGCGAACTACACCAGTCTGCTCAACCGCATTGCCGGCAAGGAGTGGCGTATTGACAATGCTGAGCCTGCCCATCTTGCCTGTGGTCCTTATGGAGGTGACGGCACGGGTTGGTGGAATGCCGCTGCCGATGAGAAGAAAGACTTCGGTGTGTATGACGACCGCATCAGTTTCACCGTCGAGAGTAACAAAGGTGGCTCATTCACCTATAACCCGGGTGCTGATGGTCTGACCTATATCAATATCGGTTGTACGAAGTGGGACAATGGTGGTGCTACCGCCGACTTCGATATGCCAAACCAGATACAGACCAGTACTTTCGAATTCAAGCGTGGACCATGGACAGATGCCGAGGGACAGGTTATAGATGTCGACTACCTTGTGTTGGCTCCTAACACCTTCTTCCCCTATATCTCTGCTGACTCACAGTATGAGAACCCCCGTTTCCGCATCGAGACACTGACAGCCTCGAAGATGGTACTTGTCTATGAGAATGAGGCTGGAGGTATCTCCTGGCGTTTCATCCTTACCAGCAAGGAGGGTGAGAAGAAGTTTGAGGGCTTCGATGCCAATAGTCAGTATAATATGTGGAAAGGTATCACCCCGACCATGGAGTTCTGGTATGCACCGGGATGGGCACAGATTGCCGATCCAGAGTTTACGGACGCAGGCAACGACTATACCATCGTATTGCCGCAGGCAACCACTGACCAGTGGCAGGCACAGGTGAAGTTCCATACCGACCTGACGACCTCCGCCGCCAACAACTACGACTTCTCCGCTATCTTAAATAGTGACAAGGACCTGAACGGTGCTACCGTGAAACTGGTACTGGATGGTGACGATGGTGTGTTCTACTTTACTGACCGCATCGACCTGAAAGCTGGTGAGGACTATATCTTCTGGAAGAGTGATATGCCGGGTATTGATATGAGCAAGGTGATGCTCGTACTCGACTTCGGTGGCTGTCAGGAGAATACGACGGTCAATGTTCGTAACATCGTCCTGAAGAACCATGCCGACGATGATGGTACTATCCTGCCGACAGATGGTCCTGACACCCCAGACGCAGTAACTTGGGTGGATGTCAATTCGGCAGAGAACCTCGGAGCAGACTTCAATAAGATAGGAACGATGCAGTTCTGGTGGGCTGATGGCGGTTGGAGCAAGATCGGTGATCCTCAGTTCTCTTACAACAATGGGGTATACACCATAGTAGCTACGGAGAATGGTGGCTCTGAGTGGCAGGCGCAGAATTCTATCCACAATGCTTCTGTTAATATCGAGGCTGGTCAGCTCTATGACATCCGTGCTAAGATAGAGGCAAGTGCCGACTTGGGACGCTATACCTTTAAGATTTGCGCAGAGGACGATGATAATAACACCTTAGTATATAATGGTAGTCTGTCACTCGTGGCTGGTGAGCAATATGTGGAGTTCGTCGGTGTGAAAGCCCAGAAGAACGGTGAGGATACCGGGTTCCAGACTGCTAAGCTGTTTATCGACTTAGGTGGTGCTCCCGTAGGCTTTGAGCTGAGTTTGAGCGAGATCATCATCCAGAAGCATAATGAGAATGGTGTTGCTGGCGTTAGCCTGAACTACGACGACTCGGATAACCTGTGGAAAGCAGTGGATGATGGCAGTAAGTTCGATGCCTTTGGCTATTATTTCGCAGATGACGGCTGGCAGGGTATAGCATTTGCGGAGGCTACACATAGCGGTAATGCCTATGAGATTACGCTCCCCCAGGGACTGGGCGGCAGCCAGTGGCAGGGTCAGTTCCATATCGACACGAAACTGACAGCCAGTGCCGGCAAGCAGTATGCCTTCCAGTTGGAGATGGAGGTAGAGCAGGATTGTCCGCAGGTGACCTTCAAACTGACGGATGCCGGTGACACGAACTTCTTCTTTGAGGAGCGTGTGGATGTGCCTGCCGGCGAGCCGTTCGTCTTCACCAGAACGGGTGTTACCCTGAAAGAAGAAAAGGATGCGTCAGCCATTCGTATGTTCTTCGACTTCGGCGGCTCTCCTGCTGGCACGAAAGTGAAGATCAGTAAGATTATTTTCAAGGAGATGTAATAGGTTATAAGTAAAATTAGGAACAATGAAGAAAATGTTTATATATTCGATACTCATGGCATGCAGCGGATTGTTTGCCAGTTGTAGCGGGGATACCTACAGTTATCCCGGGGAGGCAGCACCTAATGCCACCATCACTGTGAATCAGGAGAATATCTCGGTCTCTGACGCAGGTGGAACATATACCCTGCAGGTGCAGACCAGTGGTAAGGAATGGAACGCCTACTCTAATGAGGAATGGATCAAGGTCGCAGCAGAGAATACTGCCGCTCAGTCTGGTACCGTCACTGTGACGGTACCAGAGAACGGCACGGCAAAAGCCTTGGAGGGCTCTGTGGTCATCATGTCTGGTACGGCACGTAAGTATATCTCTGTCAAGCAGGCAGCATCCAAGAACGCCTATTCTGCACCAGAGGGTTATGAGCTGGTGTGGAACGATGAGTTTGAGGATGGTACCGAGTTGAATCCTGATAACTGGAAACATGAGGTGCAGAATGCCGGATGGGTGAATGATGAGTTGCAGAACTATGTCAATCACCTGACTCCAGCAGGAGCGAAGGTCACCGAGATCAAGGATGGCAAACTGCGCATCACCTGTCTGAAGGAGGATGGCAAGATCTACTCTGGTCGTGTCTATGCCAAAGTCACGGAGGGTTGGACCTATGGCTATATCGAGGCGAGCATCAAACTGCCGAAGGGCAAGGGCACATGGCCTGCATTCTGGATGATGCCTGTCAACTTCAAGAGCTGGCCCGCTGATGGTGAGATTGATATCATGGAAGAGGTAGGCGGTCATGCCAACTATGTGTCGAGCAGTCTGCATGCCAATGCCCATGTCCACTCCAATGGTACGCAGGTGACTCATGAGATGTACCTGGAGGGTGCGGAGGATGACTTCCATACCTATGCCATCCTGTGGACACATGACAATATCACCACTTATGTGGATGGTCAGGTGCAGCTGAGCTACGACAACAAGGGACTGGGACGTGACGACTGGCCCTATGACGATCCGTTCTATGTCATCTTCAACCTCGCATGGGGTGGCTCATGGGGTGGCACTTATGGTATCGATGAGAGCGCGCTGCCTTGCACCATGGAGATAGATTACATCCGTGTTTTCCAGAAATAAGTAAAGAGAAATGACTAAAAAGATACTGACCTTAACCTTGATGCTGTGTGGGGTTGCCGCAGGAGCGGCAGCCCAGACACAGCCCATCTACCTCGATGAGTCGCAGGGTATGGAGGAGCGGGTGGAGGATGCTCTCAAGCGGATGACCCTTGACGAGAAGATTGCCGTGATCCATGCGCAGTCGAAATTCTCGTCGGCTGGTGTCAAGCGGCTGGGCTTCCCTGACTTGTGGACGGATGACGGACCGCATGGCGTGCGTCCGGACGTGCTGTGGGATGAGTGGGAACAGGCTGGTCAGACCAATGACTCGTGTGTCGCCTTCCCCGCACTGACTTGTCTTGCCGCTACGTGGAACCCGTCTCTTGCCCGTCTCTATGGGGAGAGTCTGGGTGAGGAGGCACTGTATCGCAATAAGCATGTGATACTGGGACCTGGTGTGAATATCTACCGCACACCGTTGAATGGTCGTAACTTTGAGTATATGGGCGAGGACCCTTGGCTTGCCTCCCGTATGGTGGTTCCGTATGTCCAGGGACTGCAGTCGAAGGGTGTCGCAGCCTGTGTGAAACATTATGCGCTGAATAACGACGAGAACTACCGCCATCAGGTGAATGTCATCGTCAGTGACCGTGCGCTCCGTGAGATCTACCTGCCAGCCTTCGAGGCTGCTGTCAAGGAGGGAAAGGCATGGAGCATCATGGGCGCTTATAACCTCTATAAGAACCAACACAATTGTCATAATGATATCCTGCTGAACAAGATATTAAAGCAGGAATGGGGATTCGACGGTGCCGTTATCAGTGACTGGGGTGGTTGCCATGATACAGAAGAGGCAATCACCAATGGTCTTGACTTGGAGTTCGGCACATGGACGGACGGTCTGACCATGGGTGCCACCAATGCGTATGATAACTATTATCTCGCCAATGCCTACAAGCGTCTCATTAAGGAGGGTAAGTTTACGACTCGTGAGTTGGACGAAAAAGTGCGCCGGGTACTCCGTCTGATGTTCCGTACCAATATGAACCGCCAGCGACCCTATGGCTCGATGTGTTCCGAGGCACATTATGACGCTGCCCGCAAGATAGCGGGGGAGGGTGTCGTGCTGCTGAAGAACGACCGTAACATTCTGCCTATTCCCACTGGGGCTCGAATCCTGGTGGTGGGTGAGAATGCCATCAAGATGATGACCGTGGGTGGTGGCTCCTCCTCGTTGAAGGTGCAACGTGAGGTCTTGCCGCTGGATGGTATGAGGGAGCGTTTCCAGCATGTCGACTATGCCCGTGGCTATGTGGGTGATACCGTTCAGAGTTACAATGGTGTCACCGTAGGTCGCTCACTCTATGACCTGCGCACCCCGGAAGCGCTGATTGCCGAGGCTGTGGAGAAAGCGAAGACTGCCGATTATGTAGTCGTCTTCGGTGGACTGAACAAAGCGGACTATCAGGACTGCGAGGGACACGACCGTAAGGAGTATGGCTTGCCCTACGGACAGGACGCTTTGGTTGAGGCTCTTGCGGCAGTCAATAAGAACGTGGTGTATGTCAATATCTCGGGTAATGCCGTCGCCATGCCGTGGATGAATAAGGTTCCTGCCGTTTTGCAGGGATGGTTCATCGGCTCCGAGGCGGGACATGCCCTTGCCGATGTGCTCAGCGGTGATGTCAACCCCAGTGGGAAACTTCCTTACACCTGGTATCAGCGTCTGGAGGACACGGGTGCCCATGCGCTGAACGCCTTCCCTGGTGTGTGGCGGTCTGACCGTCAGATCATTGACGAGGAATACAAAGAGGGTATCTTTGTGGGGTACCGGTGGGCGGACATGAAGCGTGTCAAACCTTTGTTCGCTTTTGGTCACGGACTCTCCTATACCTCTTTTGAGATAGGAAAGGCGACGGCTGACAAACAGGTCGTAAAGGGAAATGAGACGATATCCTTTACCGTCTCTGTCAAGAACACGGGGAAGAAAGCGGGTGCCGAGACCGTCCAGCTGTATGTGACAGACCAGAAGAGTACCCTGCCCCGACCCGTGAAGGAGCTGAAAGCGTTCCAGAAAGTCTTCCTGCTGCCGGGCGAGAGTAGGGAGGTGACCCTGACACTGGACAAACGCTCACTGAGCTTCTTCGACGACCGTCTCCAGCAATGGGTTGCTGAGGATGGTGAGTTTGAGGCGAGAATAGGAAATTCATCTGGCAACATCATCAGAAAGTTGCCATTCCGGTTTATAAATGATTAGTAGTTAGTTAATAGTTGCAAAAGGACTTTTTGCTAAGAGAGTGTGTGCGGGAGCATGCGCTCTCTTTGTGATATAAGAGATGACGATTCGTAAAAAAAAGAGAAGAAAGTGAGTCGTTGTTCTCTTTTTTTCGTATCTTTGCCGTCATAATACCTAACAGAGACATTTGGATATGATGCGATATGGACTTATCGCCCTTTTGCTGGCATTTGTAATGCCGGCATCGGCAGTGGAAAGGAATCTGGAGAAATTGTATCGTCAGATAGATGATGCTATCAGCCACTCTCCCGAGTATGTGGCAGCCTATGAGAATAAGATCAAAGAGGCAAAGGATGCCTATGCCCGTGAGTGGTCAAGTGAGAAGAGGTTGGGGCAGATCTTGCAGATATTCGATTTGTATAAGGCATACAATAACGACTCGGCATTGTCTTATATCCAGCAATATATTAACCAGGCGGAGAAACTGGGACATACCCAACTCGCCTATCAGGGAAAGGTCAGACAGGCGTTCCAGTGTTCTACGGTGGGACTGTATACCGAGTCCATTGGCATCCTCAGGTCACTCGACAGTCACCAGTTGGATAAGGAGACATTGCCCGGCTATTATATGGCATGTATGCATGTCTGTGGCGAACTGAGCTATTACACGCGTCTGCAGTCTGCTCATGATGAATACGGACAGATGCGTAATGAGTACCGTGACTCTTTGTTTATGACTGCCAATCCTGCCAGTGAGGACTATTTGCGGAGCTATGAGGTCATGCTCACTGAAGAGCGGAAGTTTGAGGATGCGCTGAAGGTTAACGACCAGCGGATGAAGCTGGTGAAGGAGAACTCCCGTGAATATGCTATCGTCAGCTATTACCGTTATCTCATCTACCAGCAGCTGAACCGGCTCTCAGAGGCAAAATATTGGCTGGCGCAGTCTGCCCTCAGTGATGTCAGGTATGCGGTGATGGACCAGGCTGCATTACTGGCTTTAGCGGAGATCCTGAATGGGGAAGATCAGTTGGAGCGCAGTTATAAATACATCCGTTTCACATGGGAAAGTAACAACCAGTTTAACACCCGCATGAGGTCATGGCAGATATCTCCTATTCTGACGGTCATTGAGAATAACTACCAGAAGGAGATGGAACGCAACCGGCAGGTGCTTGTCGGCAGTGTCGTGGTCGTGAGTGTCCTCGCCCTGCTGCTCATTGGTGTCCTCTTCTTCCTGCACAGGCGGAACAAACAGCTTGCCTTGGCACGGAATGCCCTGCATGACACCAATGACAAACTTGCTTCCCTGAATGAGGAACTGCAGCAGTCCAACAGCCAGTTGTCGGCAACCAATGAGCAGTTTGCCGTCCTTAACTCCAAACTGAAGGAGGCAAACAGTGTGAAGGATGAGTATATCGGACGCTTCCTCTCCCTTTGTGCGCAGTATGTCGACAAACTCGACAACTACCGGAAGATGGTGAATAAGAAGATGAAGAACAAGGAACTGGACGAGCTCTTCCGTATCTCGAAGTCCACGGAGCTGAAAGAGCAGGAGATAGAGGAGCTGAACCAGAACTTCGACTCCGTGTTCCTGCACCTGTTCCCCAATTTCATTGACGACTTCAACGCACTGCTGTTACCCGAGGCACAGATTCATCCCAAGGAGGAGAACCGCCTGACAACGGACTTGCGTATCTTCGCCCTCATCCGTCTGGGCATCGAGGACTCCTCGAAAATCGCTGAGTTCCTGCACTATAGCGTCAATACGGTCTATAACTACCGTGCCCGCATCAAGAACGGTGCCGTTGGCAACCGTGAGGCTTTTGAGCGGCAGGTGAAGGAGTTGGGTATGCCACGATAGCGCAAAATGTAAAATGCAGTTGGCATTTTGCGGATTGCTGATGGTATGTTTTGTTAATCAATGAAAAAAAACAGTCATACGGACTTAAAAACTATGAACTGTGAACTATGAACTATGAACTTTTTCGTACCTTTGCACGAGAAAATTTATAAATATTATTTTTTAAAATAAATACAATTATGGTAAATTACAAGGATTTGGGTCTCGTTAATACCCGCGAGATGTTCAAGAAGGCAGTAGCTGGTGGCTATGCTATCCCTGCTTTCAACTTCAACACAATGGAGCAGATGCAGGCTATCGTACAGGCTGCCGTTGAGACAAAGTCACCTGTTATCATGCAGGTTTCCAAGGGTGCTCGTAACTATGCTAACGCTACTATCCTCCGCTATATGGCTGAGGGTGCTGTGGCTTATGCTAAGGAGCTGGGTTGTGAGAAACCAGAGATCGTGCTTCACCTTGACCACGGTGACAGCTTCGAGCTCTGCAAGGACTGTATCGACATGGGCTTCTCTTCAGTGATGTACGACGGTTCTTCACTGCCTTACGAGGAGAACATCAAGATCTCCCGTCAGGTTGTAGAGTATGCACACAAGTATGATGTTACCGTAGAGT
>Ga0326511_10000709_pt1 | contig 29101 bp, 34 predicted proteins | sample 0_2496_0518_D_FD_203701 | JGI IMG/M metagenome (GOLD analysis project Ga0326511, IMG submission 203701) | Bovine rumen microbial communities from UC Davis, California, United States - 0_2496_0518 | ecosystem: Host-associated > Mammals > Digestive system > Stomach > Rumen | place: USA...
GATATAGTAACTGGGAAAGGCTATCAAACTGCTAATGACGTTTTGGCTACACTTGAAAATTATGATTTCAGTACAAATAATAATTTATTAAAAGATCCAATTGGGTTATCAAGTGAGTACTGGACAACACAAGGAACTGTAAGCCGAAATCAGGATGATCCAGATGGTGGTGAAAACGCAGTATTACTTACGCCTTCTGGAAGTGAAGGATATATTCAAGCAAGAGTTGATACAAATAATCCATTTACAGTCACAGATACAAAATATTGTTTTGGTGTTTGGTTGAAAGCTTCAACTACATATACACATAGCAGTGCTAAATCTATTAAATTACATTTTAATAACACAGCGTCTGCTGAAATATATCCAACAACAGATTGGCGATATTATTCAATGGAAATTACTGTGTCAACGATAGCAAGTTCAAATTTAGTGACAATTTGTGGTAACAATACATTCACATCATCAGACGGATATAATCTGTATGTTTATAACCCATGTGTAACTACATCTGAAAATCGTGGTGAATATTTTAACAAACTACTCGGCGGTTCAGATGGATGGGCTATGACAGAATCAGGTAAACTTTACATTAATGCGACAGCTATCGCTGTGGATGATTTATATGCAATGGGTGCTACAATTGGTGGATTTACAATAGATTCTGACTCTATAAGAAGTGGGGCTAAAAATGCTACTACTGATGGTGCAATTACATTAAGCACAGTTGATTTTGCTAGAAGAATAGGAACAGCCGATACTCCTAGCGATATATATTATGATCCTACTAATTTAAGATTTGCACTAGGGAATAATTTTGGTATTGCATCTGATGGTACTACATACATGACGAACGCAAAACTTTCTGGTAAGATAAAGGTTATTAATGGTGGAGCAGTAGGAGGTTTTACTATTGAAGATGGAGCTTTAACTGCTAAATCGCAAAATAATCTTAGACTTTCTGGTGCAACTTTTTCGAGAGAACTGGGAAGTTCTAAAACGCTTAGAACTGGTTTGTGTTTTGCAATCGGAAATAATCTAGGACTTGAGGCGGGCGGAGATATATATTGTCTTAGCTTAGACGCTGAATGGTCCGTAAGATCAAAATATGGTTATTTTGATAATTCTGATGAACGAATTAAAAATATTCAACACAGTCTTGATGAAAAATATCTTGATCTATTTATGGCAATAAAGCCAATAGTATTTAAATGGAAAAATCCAGAGAATACCAAAACTCATTTCGGTATTGGAGCGCAAACATTTAAAAAAGATTCAGAAGAATTAGGTTACGAGAATTTAGGAATTGTTGACGATAAAAACCCTGATTTACTAACTGTTAATTATTCTGAGCTTCTTATGCTTGCTGTTCCTGTCGTTCAAGAGCATGAAAAGAAAATTATGAAACTTGAAGAAGAAAATAAGAAATTAAAATAGCAAATAAATAATTTAGAAAATCGTATTGCAAGCTTTGAAAAATTACTAATTGATAAAAAATAAAAATTTTTTATAAGGACAAAATTGAATAATATTTTTTAATTAACTTTAATAAAATATATAGAAGGCGGCGGGTGTAGTAAATGTATTACATTCGCTACTTTTTTATTAAAGGAAGGGGAAAATATTATGGAATTAATTAAACAATATGATACAACAACTATTGTTGAGGTGATTGTCTTATTTGCATTAATGATCAAAGGTGTTATCTCCTTTGGAGAATGGGCCTTTTCTAAAATAAGAAAAGTCGTTAAAAAGGCAGATGAACCCGAGATTATTAAGAGTGATATAGAATAGCAATCAAAAGAGATAAGTTAGATGCAGGCATCTATTAATCAAATGATGAAAAAAATAGATACGTTAATTGCTAGCGACAAGGATGATATAAAAGCTTTTATCACGCGGGAACACCATTACTTTGTATATCAAAAAGGATGGATTGATGATTATAGTTTAGATTGTATAGAAAAAAGATATGATCATTATGTAGATGAAGGCGGGAACTCGTTTATAAAAGGACTAATGTAGGAAATTAGAAAGCTACCTAAAAAGCCGACAGAAGACAGCTTGAAAAAATAAAAATTTTATGGTATACTAGGATCAAGAAAAAATTTAAAGAAGGTGAATAATATGTATACTTTAGCAATTGATGCTTCTACGAAGGCAAGCGGGGTGGCGATCTTTAATGACAATAAGCTAGAAAAATATAAATGCATCTAGTGTAATAATTACAATGTGCTAGATCGAATAGATTTTATGATGGAATAGATTTAGGATGTGTACCTACAATATGCGCCGTAGGTAATTGTAATGTAGGATGTACTACCTGAAGAGGTGGGTCATAATCAGAATGTTTATAAAGCTTTAATTTATTTACAAGCAGTGCTTGTTACAATGTTTCATAAATACAATAGAGTAGTTAAATTGGTTACTGCTAGTCACTGGCGGAAATAGTGTGGAATTAAAACGGGACGTGGAATAACGAGAGATGTTTTAAAACGTAGCAGTCAGAATCTTATAAAAGGTATTTATGGGATAGATGTTTCAGATGATATAAGTGATGCTATATGTATAGGCTTAGCAGAACTAAAAGAACGGAGCGGGAAATGATATCCCGCTCCGTATTTTTTATTTACCAGTACTACCAAATCCTCCAGCTCCACGAACCGTTTCATTAAGTTCATTAACTTCTTCCATATCCCATACTAAGAAAGGCATAACTATTAGTTGAGCAATTTTTTCATATGGTTCAATCATTCGAGGTTTTTCTGAATCGTTATGGAGTGCTACAATAACATCTCCTCTGTAATCGGAATCTATAACCTTTATGTTATTGTAGAGGCTTTTTATCCTCTACTTCTTATAATTTCTTATAAGTCCAGCATATCTTTTCACTTAGCTAAGTGCCGCGGCCTCGTGGGAAGATTATATTCTTAAATTAAGGTTCACTTCCTATGCGTTGCCCCTGACCATAATATTATTTATAGCCTTCGGTTCGGGTTAGCTTGCTCTTTAGTTTAGCCTTCCCGCTTAATTCCGCAGTTTAATGTCGGCGTTATTATTTTTGTATAAAATTACTAGTTTCTAATAGCAAATCTTCTAATTTTAAATTATCATAATGAGTATAAGGAATGCGAATAAGAGGAATTTTATTATTTTTACACCATTCATTTTTCATTAAGTCATGTTTATGAGTAGTTTCATAATCAAACAGGCTACTTTCTTGAAAATGTTGTTTACCATCATATTCAATTAAATATTTATTATTAATATAAAAATCAAATGGCAAACGGTTTTTATCTTTACAAGAATTAAAACGTTTTTCTCTTTCATAAGGAATATTTGCTTGTTTTAATAAATTTTCTATTTTAATATTTCCATGGGAATTATTTCCACATAGTCCACAACTTTGAGAATTGCCATTTTTTAAATTAGAAGCTAAAACTTTAACCTTATTTCCACATGAACATTGACATAGCCATTGTACACTTTTACGATTAGAAGAAAAAATTTTATCTTCGCATCTTTCTAATACAGTAAGATTACCAAATTGTTGACCAATTAAATTCTAAAAATTAAGACCTCTTCCATTTTCTAAAGCTTGTTTACTTAAACACCCACAACTTTTGGCTTCTCCATTTACAAGTCTTGCTGAACTTACTTCTACGATATTTCCACAATCACATTTACATAGCCATTTTATACTTCCTGCAGCATCCCTACTTTTTGTTTTTTCTAAAACAAGCAGATGATTAATTTTTTGCCCTGTTAAATCATATTTAGTAATGATTCTTTCTTTGCCTTTTAAATTAGCATCATACCATATTTTAGTAATCATGCCACGAGAAACATTATATTTATTAGCTAATTGAGTAGAAGTAATTTTTGTTCCATATGCAGCAAGAATTTCTTGTTTATCTTCTTCAGATAATTTATAATTTTGAACACTTTTTGTATCAAATCCAATCTTTTTAGCATAATTTAAAATGGTACTTTTACTACAATTAAAATGTTCTCCCATTTTTCTGGAACTTTTTAATTCTTTATACTTATTAATAAATTCCTAATCATTTTTCCATGCTTGAATTTTTGCACTCATATTTTTTCCCCTTTTAATTAATTTTTATATTTATTGATATAATATATAAAAATTGATTAAGGCGCCATAATCATTCTTGTCCTTCAAATTAAAAATTTTTTAAAATTCACCGACACAATTTGAAGGTCGTAATCCCTACTTAGTGGCAAGACCGCTTCGCGCGAACACTCCCATGAAATATCCTTCTGGAATCTAAAAAGCAAGACCTGTAGGAATTTTTATTGTTTCATGCGGGTGCAGCCATATGGATTTATTAATGCAGGCAAATACATCATAACCTGCGGCGGCCGCACTTCCATGCTAGGGTAATCTTGCATTCTAGTTTAGTTTCTTAATTTTAATCGGTATATTCATCTCTGTCCTCCGTATATTCAGGCATCACATAAGATTCAGGTGCTTTCTCTTCATTAAAATCTTTAGTAAGAAGTACACGATGCCATTCATCAACAACTTCACCTTTAGATTTACAATTTTTAATTTCATCACTAGATTTAATGACAGTATACTGCCCGCTCTTTTTGGCGTCTTCAATTAACTGTTTTGCTTCTTCCGCAGTATCGCATCTATATTGTTCTGTTACTTTAATCAAATAAGTCATATTATCTCCTTATATATAAATAAATCTTGTTTTTACTTTAGAATATCTTGCTCTTTCTTTTTCTTTTGTCTCTTGTTCAATTTTCTTAGCATATTCGCGCGGCCCGCTAAAGACAGCCTCTTCTACATCTTGCATATTGGCAATAAAAGAAGCAATATCTTCAACCGGCATCTGATACTCTTCCATAGTTTCTTTATGGCTATATTTTTCACTTCTAATAAAAACAGTTTGGTTTTTTATGCCTAAATTTATTTTACAAATTAGTGTCGCCATAATATCCTCCTTAGACCTAGATTACCGCATTATCATATGGGAATAAATAATAAGCATAAGGTTCATCATCTATTCGTAGCCATATTTCAAAATTTTTATCAGGTTGTTCTTCTATTGATAATATTTCTCCTCTATCCGTGCAACAACCTATACATTCTGAAGCGGCAAGTGCTGGCGGATTAGGATTTTGGTTTTCATACATATGGAATATGGTAATATCACTACGTTCTTTGCAATATAACATTCCATAACAATCACATTGCATATTGAAAAAGTCTTCTATTTTCTTTTGCGCTCCTGCAATTTCTACATGAGTTAAAGGTTTAAAATGTTTTTTATCGGACATTAATTGTTTATTAGCGTCATATAATGTCCCCATTGAAATTTCTGCCATATGTTTTCCTTTCTATATAAATAATTATATCATAAAATTTCTAATTCGTCAAGTTTAATAATTTGTTGATTAGAACTTCCTCGAAGAGGAAGAGTAACATCTCTTAATTTATCTTCGTATCTGCCATCAATTAAATAATTTGCTTGTTTTAAAATGCAAATTATCCTCTCATCTTGTCTCTCTAATAATTCTTTGAAAGTATATCCAGACCAAATAAAAATTTTTATGTTAGGATAAGCAGTTCTTACTGCAGTTACAATATTGCATACAAGGTCTAGGTTTTGTTCACATAAGGGTTCACCGCCTAAGACACTAAAGTTTCTAGTTATACCATTTGCGGAAATGGCTTTTACGATTTCACCACGAATATCTTCAGGTACCTCATAGCCTCCATCAAAATCCCACGTTTCTGGATTATGGCAATTTTCACAATGAAACGGGCAACCCTGTGTCCAAAAGGATACGCAAACATTCTCTCCATCAACGATATCATTTTTCATTAATCCCGCATAACGCATTATGATTCACTTCTTTCTGTTAATAATTTTTCAATAAATATTGCTCCAAAAGAATTTCCTAAAATTACTAATAACATTTTTATTGTATTTATAAAACTAATATTCGCTATGTAGTAAGGAAAGTCTGCTATGCAGTGTTCTGCTCCTATTAAAATAAATATTACAACTGCCATAGAAGTCATTAATTGTTTTTTACTTTTTACCGCAAAATGAATTAATGTGCCACATATAAATCCATTTGCAAACATTTGTAAAAAGGTTTTATTGAATTTAAGTAAAGCTTTTTCATAAAAAATACTATTAAAAGCAGGGTTACATAGGCTAAATATTCCTACGCATATAAGAACCCCTATAAAGTTATCAATTAATATATTTAATAAATCTGATTTCTTACGTTGCGAGATAAAACCTATTTGTCCTGTATAAAGCGGGAGCTGTAAATCTATTATAGTTAATAAACCAAAACTAAACAAAAAAGCCCCTAAGACAGGATTAGCGGCCAGGGTGTTAACTACAACACCCAGGCCAATAAGGAACCCCGCAACAATTGATTTGCGTGTTAGCATTATTTTTCCCATCCTTCTAATAAATTACTATGTTTAAATCGTTTTTCTACTTCCTCTTGTTTACCTAGATTAAAAGCAGTGGTATAATTACCTGTTAAATAACCAGTTACTCTGCGGAGACGTTGAATATTTTTACTTCCGCATTGCGGACAAGTATCATTAATTTCATCAGTATATCCGCAATCCATGCACATATCATTTGGAACATTCACGGCAAAATATGGGATATCTTTATCCATAGCATAGTTTACTATTGTTTCTAATGCATCAAGATTATTTTTAACTCCGCCATCTAACTCAACATAAGTAATACATCCCGCAGAACTATATGGAGTTAATTCTGCCTCAATATCAATTTTATCGAATGGACTTATCTCTTTCCATACTGGAACATGCATTGAATTAGTAAAGAATTTATTTTCAGATACGTTAGGAATTTCTCCATATCTTTCTTTAAATCGTGTCATTGCCGTATAACATAAATTTTCAGCAGGAGTATAATAAACTCCGAAATTTAATTTATATTCTTGCTTGAATTCTGCACACCTGTCTTTAAATAATTGTTCAATACGTTTAGCTAATTCCATACCTTCTGGCGTTGTGTGATCTTTACCAATAAGAATTTGTAAACATTCAGCTAAGCCTAATTGACCTAAAGCAAGTGTACCATGACGTAATGCACTGCGGATACCTTCTTCTGGAACATATCCTTCCATTGTTCCATTTTCCCACATAAATTTTGCGGAAGTTGGAGATTGAGAACAGATATATTCAAATCTTCCAATTAACATATCTTTAGCTTGATAAATTTTTTCATCAAGTAATCTAAAAAAATATTCTACAATATTAGTATCAAAATGACTAATTTGTCTTTCTTTTGCATCCATAGCAATAGTAGGAAGAATAATGGTTACTGGACAAATATTACCGCGGCCATCTTTTGTTTGACCCATACCGTTAATATCAAATCCGTTTGCTGTTCTACATCCCATCGTGCTGAAATAAGTTTTAGGGTCATTACGATCGTAACCTTCATTACCTGTCCAGTCTACATTAGCATAATTTGGATATAAACGTTGAGCAGTAGACTTTAATGCTAATTTAAAAAGATCATAATTAGGATCTCCGAGCTTTCTATTTACCCCTTTCATACATTGAAAAATTCCACATGGGAAAATACTGGTTTTATGTAATGCGCCAATACCTTCAATAGATACATCAAGTAATGCTTTAATTACCATACGACCTTCTGGAAGAGTACAAGTACCATAATTAATTGAAGTAAATGGTAGTTGATTTCCGCTTCTACTTTGCAGTGTATTAAGATTATGATACATACCTTCTACCGCTTGATACGTTTCACGCTCTGTCATATCCATAGCATATTGATATGCTTTTGGGCAATTTAGCTCTTTATAAAAATCGCTATCAATAGCTAAATCTTTTATATCTATTCCTTCTGGAGGAGTACAATCTAATATAATTTGTTCTACGTAAAAAATACCATCTCTAAAATGTTTATGGAAACTTTTACGAACATATGGAACCATGGTCCAATCCAAATGTGTAGCACTTACACCGCCAAATTGATTTAAAGATTGTAATTGAAAAATTACAGCAACTAATTGGAATGCTGTATTAACACTATTGGCAGGCCGCACATCTGTTTGTCTAGTATTAAAACCTTTAGCTAATAATTTATCAAAAGGCACGGATAAACAATTATGATCTCCAAGAGCATAATGTCCCAAATCGTGGATATAAATTTCATTATTTCTATGAAGATCCGCCATCCATTTCGGCATACAATAATTTAAAGCATATTCTTTTAAGTTAGCTTCACTGGCTTCACCCATACGTCCGCCAAAAGACTCTTCATCAACATTAGCATTTTGCATTTCGTTATTATCAACATTTAATTTAGTTTCAATATTTTTTACATAAATGCCCTTTGCTTCTCTAGCCTTAGTGCGCTCTTGTCTATATGTAATATAAGCCTTGGCAACATCTTTTCGTTTTGTACTCATAAGTCCATGTTCGACAAGATCTTGAATTTCTTCAATAGATAATACGCCGTCATAATCAAGACAATAGCCTTCAATATAATCCGCAATATTATCAGCCTTTTCAATAGCGTAGTCTGTGAGTTTGCCATCTACTGCGGCGAAGGCTTTTAAAACAGCATTTTTAATTTTTTCTGGATTAAACTAAGTTAATCTATTATCTCTCTTTCTAATTTTCATATAAATATATCCTCCTAATTATTTTATTTATTTTAAGGTAACATATATTTTGAAAACAATAAAACTTATTTTAATTAATTTTGTCCATGCTTCTTGATAAGTCTATTATATCATGAATAATAGGCTGAATCTCATCTGTGTTATTTTCAATAACATGATAATGAAAAGGAATATTTAAAAAATCTTTTTGATCAGTTAAATATCGTCTAACTATTTCATCGCAGTCTGGTTCTGTTTCTCTTTGTAACTGGCGGAGTAATCTAATCTTTGGATTAGTTTTAATATATATTGGGAAACAATCTACTTCTTCTTTTTCTAATAATGAATTAATTCCATGGATATTAAACACACCTATATTTATTTTATCAGTAGATAAATGATCTGTTGAAGTACCATACCACCAATTTCTAAAACAAGAGCATTCTAGCAATGGAACACTAAAGAATTCAGAGTTTTTAGATTTAAAATAATAATTAACTCCATCCTTTTCTCCTTCGCGCGGGGGGCGGGTTGTGCATGAAATGATCTCATTAAAATGTGTTTTACCCCAGATTGTTCTCATTATATGTTTTTGTATATAGTCTTTGCCTGACCCTGCAGGGCCAAATAAAGCTATAATTTTATATTTTTTATTCATAATATTTTCCTTTTTTATAAAGTAAATTCAAACTCATCAACACTTGGAATATAATTAGGATTCCATGTAATTGTATATATAGCATCTCCAAATATGGAAGGAGTATCAAAACAACGATACCCTTCTTTTAATAATCTTTTTATGGTTCCATCTTTAGGGATACCACCGTAGTATTTAATTAAAGTTTCATTATTTTTTTTTTGCTCGTTTAATCTCTTTTTTTATAATTAAAAAAGTTGACATTTTATTCATTATTATTCTCCATTCCATATCTAACCGAAGTTAATTCAATATCTTTACCATTTACATTTGTAATTTTATAAATACTATGTCCCGCAGTGGATTTATATCGTTTACAAACAAAAGTATCATCTCTTCTATATCCTGTGATAAGAAGTTTTGTACCTCGCGTAAACCATCCTTTTTCTTTTACTTTCTTTTCGCCCTTATCATTTACCTCACTTATTTGACGATTATACATTGCATAATGGTCTCGTGTAAACTTCACACTTACGACGCCTGCGGTCGTCAGTAATGAAACTATATGTCTGGTATCATTTTTCCCTATAACTGTTCCCGCAATTTTAGAAAGCTTATAAATAGGAATCTGTTTCCCATTTCTTCTAAAGAAATAATCTATTTCAGATACAGGATTTAATGTATTAAAATCTACAATTCCATATTTTCTTTTGTTAATATTTAACAATTCATGCTCGTGATAATAAAAACACAGGGATGACATTTCCCAAGCGGATATGTTGCCTAGTGCATACTTTTCCCACTCTTCTTTAAAAAGAGCTGTGTTTAATGCTTCAAGAACCTGGGATTGTTCATCTTGAAGCCACGCCCGCACATTATCCATTACTCTTTGATAAATTTTATCCCACGTTTTTTGTTTTATGATATAACACCCGTTCATTACATCAACATTATCCATATCAAAATAAGAAGCATAAAAACTCATACTATGCTCTTCGGGCATAAAAAAATAATCTTCCCATTTATTTGTTCTAAGATATTTATTGAAGAAATATACTTTACGTTCAAACTCCAATTCAGGCGGGATTAAATTATGATTTACAAGAGTCGCAAAGTTTTGAAGATTTAATTTACTTTTCGGTTCACTTGTAATAGACAAGTAATAAGCCATAATATATTTACGGGACTCATCTTCAAGATTATCAAATGCGCCCGCCTTAATAAGACTTATCATGGCGGTTTTATTTAATGGACACCTATTGAGAAAGTCTTTAAAAGTTTTATACGGGCGGCCTTCTTTAATTTTATCAATAATTGGCGCCCCCACTCCATTAAGAGCCTTCATTCCAAAAAGTATTTGATTATTTTCTACATCTGGCTTAAATCCATAATCAGATTTATTTATATCAATTAATGAAACTTTAATTCCATCATCAATAATTTCACCGAGAGCTTTTGCAATTTTACCGTAATCTGTCGCTTGCTCTTTTTTCTTTACCGGCTGTCCATCTTCATCATATTCATTATCGTCTTCTTCTTCCAAACTTCCACTATTAACAACAAGACACGCGGTATCCCAATAAATTGGATTCCATCGTGTAGCAATATAAGCGGTTTGAAATCCTATAAAACTATATGCTAACGAGTGAATAATAGAAAATGAATAACCCATCTGAGGTCCAATGCCATTTTCCCAGACATATTTACCGAGTCTATTAGAAGTCGCCTTTTCCAAAACTTTTTGATGTAATTCTGGAATTTTACTCATTTGTTTTTTACCCACAACTTTACGGGCGGAATTAGCTTCGGCTAGACTAAAATTACAAATATCAGGATCCATTAACATTCTCATTAACTGTTCCTGACTAGGCGGAACACCATATGAAGATTTAAAATACGGCTCTAATGTTTTTTGTTCTTTTTCTGTTAATCCCGCATAATCCATTTCTTTATACCAAAGGTTAATATTATTCTTAAAACGAATATATTTATCCATTGGTGTTTCTGCGCCTTTCTCTGCGGTCATTAGACGCATAAGTCCATTTGCGTCTGTAAGTTCAAGAATCGTTGTCGGTTTAATTTTTTTAGCTGCCTGCGCGCCAACTTCCGAATCAAACTGAAATACGTTTATAACGCTACCGTTTTGAATTGCATCCCAGACTTCTTTTTTATCCATTGGTAAAACATTTGGATGAAAATATTTATCATACACTGAACGGAGATTTATTCCATTATCTTCAATTAAACCATCTTCCTGTAAAAATCTAATTGCTTGAGCGAGTTTATCCTGAACTTCTGTTACCAGAAAGTCATACTTAACCATGCCCGCAGCTTCGCAATCGTGAAGATCATATTGTGTAATAATTTCCCCTTTTGGTGTCTTCATGAAACAACCGAATTCATATGGATCTTCATCAAACAAAATAACACCACTTGCGTGGCTAGAACGTTTATTGATAAGTCCTTCAATACCAAACATAATATCAAGTAAGCCAGGATATTGCTTAACTTCATTTATGAATAATGGAATAGGTTCTCTTTCTTTATCAGGATTACCATAAACTACATCATGTAAGCTCCATAAAAATCCTCTCTCAATAGGAATTAATGATGCCATATACTGGGCCTCATCATTATCAATCCCGTCTGTAAATTCTTCTGATCTATACCCGCGGCAAGCTGTAAGAATTGCAGATTTAGTTCCTTCAGTACCATATGTAGCTACTAAAGTGCAACCTAGATTTTTTCTTGATAACTCGTCTATATCAGAATTAAATCTTGCGCCACGTTCTTCTTTAATTTTTTTAACAATTAAACCTTTTTTTGATGGGCATATATCTATATCAATATCACCGAGCTCTGTTCTTTCATCATTCATATAACGAAAGAAAGGAAGATTCCATTCTATCGGATCAAGCTGAGTAATTCCAAGAAGATAATGGTTTAATGCTGCACACGATGAACCTCTACCGGCACCGACAAGACTGCCGCATTCCCACATCATATCAATATAATATTTAAGTGTTATTGGATATTTAAACATGTTTGTTCCAAGCTTCTTCCCGATAACTCTTTTTACTCTTGCTTCTTCTTCAAGTTCTTGATAATATTGATCTCCTTCTTTGTCATATTTATTAGTTTTATTAAACATTTCACTTAATTTTTTATCACATTCATTAATCCAATATCTTTCATAAATATCATTAGAGGTTAGTAAATCTGCTAAATTAGGATAATGTTTATACCAATATTCGCACATATCCGGAGAAGCCTGATGATAATTTTTAACTGGTACACTCGGAATTGTTTGATTATGGAGTAAATCATATATTTCAATTTTATCAAACATTTCCATACTATTTCGACACATATCATCAATCAAAAGACCAATAGATGGTTCAAGATTTTTCTTTAAATCATTATCATCTTGAAGATATGAATACTCATAAAAAGAATCTGTTTCTCTCTCGCCACCTTTAGAATTAAGATATGCCTTATGAATATACCTATCTTCCCGTTTTAGATAATGAGCGTCATCGCCTATTACCAGTTTTTTATTAAATACCTGCGCGATCTGTGCTAATTTATTATTTGCTATAATCTGTTCTTTTGATGCGCCTGGCGCAACTTCTATATAAAAATCATCACCAAATAAATCATCACAAAAGGTCATAAAGTTAATTATTTGTTGATACTTGGCGGCGGCGGTTTGCTCATCTTCTATTCTTCTTGCGCGCTCCATCTCAACGATACAACTTGATAACTCTCCACCTAAACAAGCGGATGTTGCTATAAGATGTCCGGGGTTTGCATTTATAATTTCTGCCAATTCCGTTTTTAAAGTTGGGACACGTTCCATCCCTCTATCCCAATAAGACTGCATCCACGCGCGGGAAGACAATTCCCGCAACTGACGATGACCTTCTTTATCTTTTGCAATTAATATGAAATGATAATATTTAATTCCATTTTCACGGGTATCTGTTAGATATATTTCATTTCCTATTGCTATTTTAAAATCAGGATTTTCTTTTTGAAGTTTACAAACACGAATAGATTGCGCTATCGTTTCATGGTCGGTTATAGCCAATCCTGATAGCCCAATCTCTTTTCCACGCTTTATAAGATCCGGTAACTTTATGATACAATCAAGTAAACGGAAGTTTGACATTTCTGTATGCGTATGAGGACAAAATCTTTGCATATATTTTACCCCTTTCATTGTTTATTGTTACTATTATTATACCATAAAATTATTACTTTGTCAAAAAATCAATCTCTTTAATATTAACAAAATTTTTTATCGAAGAATCTATATATTTTGGTATTTCTTTCTCTAGCTCTGCTGTCATAGTATGAAATAATTGAAATTTATATTTATTCCATACAAATTTATAATTCCATTTATTAATGATAATCCAATTATTAGGATTTGGTTTTAATTGAGATTTTATCTCTTGACATAACTTATAAGTTTCTGGTATCAAATCTACTGTAAACATTATATTGGATACTCCAATTCCTCACATCTTATTCCATGACAATTAAAATATTCTTGTAAGTATCTTCTTTCGCTGCATAAATTATTAGGTGTTTCATATACCATTAAAACAATAGTATCTTTATTAAATTTATTTAAACAAAATTCAAATGCTTTTATCATTTTATCAAAATCAACAGTATCAAGTAATGCTCTGTATTCTTGCATAACTTCGCATATATAATCTTTAGTTTGTAAACCATATGGACATAAGATCTCATTACCATAACATCGTTTTGTATTATATTTCTGGACTATAAGAGGCTCATAGCGGAGACCGCATATGATACCTCGTTTATCTAGGTAATATTGTTTTCCTTCTGGAGGTTTATACCATTCAGGATCATACATTGCAGTTGATACGGGTATCATATTTTGTTTAAAATTACGAATTTGATAAAAATAACTTGTATATATTTTCATGTTTTTATTTCCGTTTCAAACTCTCCTTGCATATTTAAGACAACAGTATTTTTAGGAAATGTTTTTGCAAACTACTGAAGAATACAAGAAGCAGCACTCATGTCAAAAGTATTTGGATTAAATGATAATATAATAGTATCATTGTCTTTTAACGGTTTTATTTTTATATTGAAATATTTACCATCTGACATTACAATTCTTTTATTTATCATGGTATTTCTCCTTCACGCTTACGAATAAAGTAAGTACATCTTAAAGAATACAAAGCTGGCGCGGGTAACGTTTCGTAAGAAGGGACAAAATTAAAATTATTTTCATTTACCTTTTTTTGTAATTTATCAAAATAACTTTCCATTTCATCTTTAAAAGCATAGACATGTACGTGTGAACAGTCTGCGCAACAATATCCTTTAACTATCATGTTTTATTTCCTTGTTGATAATATAATTCTTCATTTTTTGGTGTTAATAAGAACCGTGTTGTTTCTAATTTTAAATCATCTATTGTATATTCTTTATTATACGGGATATGAATAAGTGGAATGTTATGTTTAAAACAATATTTATTTTTAATTAAATCATGTTTTCTAGTCATGTTAAAATCCCAATTTGAAACTTGAAAAAAATGCTGTTCTCCATCATATTCAATAATATGAGATAAAGAAAAATCATCATTAAAAATAGCTATATCAAAAGGTAACGGAGCTTTGTCTTTGCAATCTTCTTCCGTATATTGTTTTGTCCAAAAAAAATCATTTTCAAACAATATTTTCATAATTTTATTTTCATTTTCAAATCTGGAAAAAGGTTTTTCTAATATTTTTTTATAATATTTTTTTAATGCCTCTTTTGCAGTACGAGATTCGTATCTTGGGTTATGAGCCAAATCTTTAATATGCCTTGCATCAGAAATTCGATACATATTTGTAATTAAATCATAAAATAAAAATTTATAGCTCCTATTACTATCTGGCAGTAATCGTAAGATGTATTTATAATTATTAACACATGTATTTAATCTATCGGGGATGCGTGTTCCTCTGCAGTGGTTTTGAATGGGGTTTAAGCATCCGCAGCTTCTAGTTCCTCCTTTTATATTATATTTACCATTCTCTAAATTGTCTTCTCTCACAGAGGTTATATTACCACAATCACATTTACATAACCATTTTTGTCCATGATCTGTCATTATGTCTTTTTTTAAAACAACTAATTTACCTATTCTTTCATTAATTTCAATCATTTATATTACCTTATTAAAACAAGTTTTTCTTCACTACGAGTTACTGCCGTATATAACCAACGAGCATGTTCTTCTCTTTCGAACGGGAACTTCTCTTCTATAACCAAAACTTTAGGCCAACTAGATCCTTGTGATTTATGTGTCGTAATAGCATATCCATAAGTAAATTCTAACGGAACTAAATTTTTTGTACGCCAGTTACCACTTAATTTATAAACAGTTTTATAATCTAAGCACCGCTCACCCGTTAAAATTTCCTGTTCATCCATTTGCAATTGTCCAAATTTTGCTCCGCTGTCAGAAGTGAAGTCTGCCCGCAGCACTTTTATAGATTGACCGCCCGCCCATGCAGGAATCCGATTATAAGTTTCATATACGTTGTCAATATAACCAATTGTTCCATTTACAAGAGGATCGTCATTGGTTGCAAACTGTTCCCAATAGTTGCGGAGACAGATAACTTTATCTGTGGCCTCAGGTTTATCACCTCTTCCAAGCAAGTCCCGCATTTGATTATTAATTGCAATGCGCGTGGCGTTAGTTCCTACAAGAATTTGGTCTGCCCATTGAAGAATACCAGTATTTAAATCTTTCTTAGGCATAACTATAACATCGTTTTCTTTTGCATATTCAATTGGCTCTTGATGTCTAATCTTCATAGATAATCGAATAATATCAGAATCTAAAGCCTGCCGCATAATCTCATCAAGAAATACATCTGGATGAGCCAATAATCCATTATCTTGATTTTTATCCACAGGCGGAAGCTGAAATGGATCTCCTAAAGCTATAACGTAAACGTCATGGGTAAATAAAAGATTCATGAGTTCCGCGGGAGCCATACTAACTTCATCTACTACAATGATCTTATATCCAATTTCTAATTTAGGTTTGCGGAAAAAAGTCCCGTCAGGTTTAGGAATACTTTCATAAAGTAGTTTATGAAGAGTAGAAACATTTTTGTTCCCTTTTTTAAGTAGAACTTGTGCAGCCTTGCCTGTAAAACTGCAAAAACAAACATCTTCTTCTGGATCTATCCCATAAGAGCTTAATGCTTCAATAATAAATTTAACTAACGTACTTTTACCTGAACCAGCGTACCCCGATATTACACAGCATTTTTCGTCATGTAAATATTTTTGTACTGCTAAAAATAATCCTTCTTCTTGTTTTTGTGTTAATAAAATAGACATATTAATTATGTTCTCCTATTGCTTCATTTAATATTTGACAAAAACGTGCTATATCACGATTTGCTTGTTTAAAATACCATTCTCTTTCATGGGATTGGTGATCTCTTTCCCATTCCCACTGTGCCATAGCTTCTCTAGCACGAATGTATCTATACACCAAGGAATCATACTGATATCCTTTTAATTCTTTTTCATCTTCTTCTGTTTTTATTTTAAATACGGTATCTCCAATACCAATTGAAGTTAGAGAATTTGTTGAATCAAAAGTTGCCATAATTACTATTCCTTTCTTTTTCTTTTATTATACCATAAAACTTATAAAAAATAAAATGGATTTAAAAAAATCCAAAACCCATTTTAAAATCAGAACTTGGCCCTTTGCGCCCCGAGCAGCTATTTACATCAAAAGATATAGTCACAAGAGTCAATAATCTAATAATCTTCTATAAATAATTGTGCCGATATATTACCCATCCATTCATTTTGATTCGCGCGGCCTACTATATTTAATTCATACCAGCCATTCGTGTTTTGTAACTTAAAGCACTCTTCATCAGATGCTCTAAACTTCATTAAACTTACTCCATTGGGTAAAGAAATTTTTAAAGTATTATCTTTCTTTTGATACACCGTAACCATATCAGCAGAAACTTTTAAATGTTCAATACAGATATAAGGTTCTTCAATATCTTTTCCCCATAAATCTTCCATATTAGCAATAGTAAGTAAGTCTTCAGGTAAAAAATTATTACCTTCGTAGATATAATCTACATAATATACAGCTTCATTACTTATATCTTCTAGGGCGACATCGGTCTATAAAAGAAAATCCTATATTTTTCCTACATTTATACTTGCACCGAAGGCATTTTGGTGACCGATAAGATAGTTTGTAAGACCGGTTTCCGCACAAATAGCCTTAAAATCATCAATATCTATTTTATCACAGCCGCGAGCTGAACCTTCATAAGTTACTTGTGTTTTTGCTTCTATAGTAAAACCGTTTTTTATTGAGATTATTTCATTTTCGCATCGTGTTAAAACCATAACTGGTCTTTGATATTTTGCCATAATTTTATTAGCACATAGACCGGCTATGTTTCGGTCAATTTCTCCAGGCTCTAACTTAAAAAAGATAACCTTATGATCTAATAGATGTTCATTTTCTATTTTTTCTTCTAATCGTTGCATCCCTATATCCTGTGCTTTTGTTTGTCTACTTTTGACATTAATGGCTGCGCGAATAGCTTGATCAACTAAACGTTCTGTTTCTCCTAAATAATGGCCTCGTTTCGTGGATAATAATTCTTTAAAAGCTTTATGATATAACATAGATTCAAATACTAATGTTTTTTCTTCTATAGTCCCGCTTCTACATATAGCATTAATATACGGGGCGATATAAAAAGCTACGCTGGTATGGTTAATTTTTCCCTTCATAGAGAATTCATTTTTTTGTGCCAATAAAGCAAAGAAAGGATTTGTTACATTTTTAAAACCTTTATTAACAAGGTGCTTTGTTTCAATACTTGTCATGCTCATCATATCTGCACAAAGACCAAGAGCAACAAGGTCTAAATATTTATCTGCATAATTAACGTTTAAAATTGAATCTATATAACGACAAAATTGCCATGTGACTCCCGCCCCAGAGAGTTCTTTATTAGGATATTCTTGTATTTGATTATTAATAATAATTGCATATGGATTGTCTTGTTCTTTTAAATGATGATCCATGATAATAATATCAGTATTTAATTTATTTAATTTTTCACAAGCGGCGGTATCATTTGTACCGGCGTCGGGAATTAAAATTAAACGATATAAGTTATCTTCTAAAATATTCTAAATATGATCATTTAAACCATGCTGTTTACCTGAATGGAGAATATAATGAACTTTATTCTCTACCCATGAAGGAAATAAATTATATAAATAATTTATAAGGATAGCAGCGCTAGTAAAACCGTCACAGTCTGAATCAACTAATACTAAAGTATTATCGTTATTTTGTACATGCTTAATTAAGGCGGAAGCTGCTTCCCGCATTAAATCTTCTCCAAACATTAAAGGATCATTTATTACATCGTCTGTTGTATTTAAATAAGCTGGTATTAAATTTAAAGGGATATTTCTATTCGTTAATACTTGTTCTATTGTAGAATAGCTTGGATTAATCTATTTAATAAGTTTATATTTCATATTGTTTTCTTCTTTCGTTTATTTATTTTTTTAATTATACAAAAAAATCTGAGAGTTGTCAAGTTTCAACTCTCAGATTTGGATTCGATTTTTAAATAAGTAAAGAAAAGTTTCTTTATCAACATCAATAGGAGATTGTTTGTAACCTAATTTATCTTCTAAGTCAAATAAAAAAGATATTTGAATAATCCCGCAGTATTTTTTATGTATATTATATAATTTATCAGTCCATTTCTTCCATTCAGCATCGTGTAACTGCTTATACTGTTTATCAAACGCTATAACAATTTCTTGTACACCTAATGATAATAATAGTTCAAATTGATAATTAATTAAACTACTACCACAGGCGGCAACACTTATATCATTCTCTGTACCAAAATAACTTCCATATAGAAGAGTAGATTTTTCTCCTTCAAAAACAATGGCTTTTTTAATAGCACGAATATTATTTTTGCTTCTATTTAAGTTATATAAATTGAAACTCAATGGATGATTATACATAATTCCGTTAAGAATTGCGGGCTTATATTTACCATATACCTCATTTTCTGTAAGTAATGTTCTTTCTCTTACCCCAATTAAAATATTATTAATATCATAATGAGGGATAATAATACCTTGATTTTTTGGATCATACCTAATATTATGAGAGTTCATTACTTCTTGAGCAATGCCTTCTCTGATCCATGGTAATATTTTTGGTTGAGGAAAATTCTTTAAAAAATCATCATTATAAGTTTTGAGAGATACTATCTGTTTATTTAATTTATGATGCTTTTTTGCTTCTAATTTATTAAGAATTTGCCAATCTTGAAGTTCTGTACGTTCAATAGAAAAATTTTGATTTTCTTCCTCAAGTCCAAAAAACATTGCTACAAAATGAACCGCGTCAGGTAATTCCCAAGGTCTGGTTGTTTCAATCGCCTCTCTAGACCAGTATGTAATCACCGCTCCCGCCAGTCTTTTTATTTTCAGAGTCAATTGAAAGATATCAAAAGCACCCTGTTCTGAACATTCAGTAAAACAGCGGAAAAGTTTTGTGTTATTATAATAGTATAATTTAAATGATCCGTGACCTGGCGGGTTATGGCATATAGTTCTGGATACTATTATTTCATCGTGAAGTTGCGGCTCCCCGCCCATTTCCGCTAGGAATTCATATACTTGATCTATTGTTAAATTATTTTTAATTTTTTCTAGGTGTTGTTTACGTTCTATTTCATTCATGATTCATCTCTTGACATGACATTAATTCTATAATCATCCATTTCAATAAGTTCATAATTATATGTCGTTGCAAACATAGGATTAATTCGACAAATACCTAAATCCGCATTACACCACAAAAGAAGATGATTATATCTCCCCCGTCGATTTTTATAGATTGAAATTTTAAGATTAGGCATTTCCCACCCGCGCTCTTTGGTTATTTGACCTATTGCTTCTGTATCTGCTTCATTTAAACGTAACATAATACTACCCATATCAATTTTATCAGCAATGCTTTTTGCACCTCTAAGAAGGTTTTGATCATATATATTAGCATTAACGTAATCAGCATTGAGCTGTGTACTTGACATAATAAATATTCCGTATTGAGTTGCAAGATCTTTGAGTCTTACACTAATCATAAAAAGAACATTATCTTCTCGTAATCCTTTAACAGATGCTCGTGAAGATACCTCAGAAAGAATTTTCATACTACTATGAATATAGTCTAAAAATACATAACGTATATCAAATTTTCTAACGGCCAGTTTAATAAGATTTTCTATATCTTTTAATGAAAAATCATGAAGTTGTTTTAAATAAAGCGGACTCTGTTTTATAATCTCTTGAGCATGGACTACACGTTCAATTTCACCTGGCTCATATCTATTTGTTAAAATATGATCCTCCGGTACGGCAGCTATAAAAGCCCACATCATAGTTTGAACTTCACTAAAAATTTGCTCTGTCATTACATATATTGAAGGTTCTTGAGTGCCATTAGAAACCCATTGTTTTGTTGCGGGATCATATAATTCGTTACAGGCTATATTACAACAATCTGCTACCATTGCACGGCTTTTTCCTACGTTTGTTGCCGCAGATCTAAGATAAAATTTACCTAACCGTGCGCCTCTGGTAATCGTATTAATTAAATTACCATAAAGAGGATAGCCTATATCAGGGGTAGTTTGTAATTCATTCCAAAGTCTTTCGGCACCCTCTCCAGCCTGAATAATATCATTACCGGCGGCCGCATCAACATATTTAAGTTTAATATCCTCAATTTGATCATTTATGATATTCGCAATCTGCTCTTCAGTATGATTATCTAACCAATCTTCTTGCTTTTGTTTTTTCTTTTGATCGAATATATTATCCATATCATAGAAATTAGAAAGATCCATACCAACCTTTTCGTTATATGCTCTAAGTAGAGTCATCTTTTTCATTCTATGATAATAAAAATTAAATGCTTCGGGCTGGCAGTTTTCACTTACTTTTTCAAGATATTCTGCCCCTTTATTATTTTTATATACTGCAAGTTTTGTAGGACGTTGATCTAAATAATTTTCAATAGTAGCAGAATCTATTTTATCGGCGCCTAACTGATGAAGATTATATATACTACCAAAAATTACTTTATGAAAATCTTCGATAAAGTCATTTAAAGTAAATGAGTAAGACTCATTATCTAAAAGGTTTGGATTTTGATATACACATCCTATCACTTGAACTAATGCGGGAACATCTACGTAACGGGTTTTACTCATTTATTTGCCTCTCTTAAATCTTGTAGCGGGATTGACCAAGTTTCTCCTTCTTTAGTCATTAAAATAGCGTTACCGTTATTTTTATCAAAGTCCCCTGTGAATAAGCCACTTTTTATTTTATTCTCATAATTATTAGTATACCATGTGTAACGTTTCCCTTTAGTTATTTGCATAATTTAATCCTCCCTTGCGCTTCCAACTCTTCATATTCCCAAAGTTTTTCAATGCAATTAATTAAAGGAAAATCAAATTTATTTGTAATAGTTGTAACCATATATCCAGTATAATCAGTTGCATAAAAAACATTATTTACTTTTTCAATCAATCTTTCTGGTTCATGAGTAATAGACATACTTATTCCTCCATATCTAATAAATGCGGCGGTTGCTTCCATGATCGAGGAGATTGGATATTAAAAGTTATAACCGATCCCCGCCCCTTAACTTTTTTATTCTTCTCTTGCGCTTGATAAATTTTAGAATAATATTCACGGACTTCATCATAAATAAAAGGTATGATACCAATCCCGCCATGGCCTTCTTCTAAGTTACCATGATTGATATTATAAAACCAGTGAAGACAAGCTGTCATGCCGCTCCATGTATAACCATATTGTTTTATGTATCCTGTTGCTTGGCTATTAATCAACATAAAGTTGTAATCTTTGCCGTATATAGTTTTAACCATTTCGTAAAAATGCTCTTTGTCATATTCTTCTTTTAATAAAGAAGGATTTTGTTGTTCTGCGCATTTTACATGAGCATAACGACGTCCAACTTTTACGCATGGCTCTTTTTCTCTATTGAATTGTTTTTCACAAAATATACATTTTACATATGCCGCCATATTTTCACATCCTATATTTCTTTATAAATATATTATACCAAAAAATATAAAAAAAATCAAGGGAGAAAATCTCCCTTGAGAAATTAATTATTTAAAAGTTCTTTAAGATCAAATACAATCAAAGAAATTTGTTCAACCTGATCTCTTGTTGCCATTGATACTTTCTTTCCTTTACCAAGATATTTATCGGTAATCTATGTAATACGTGGAGCGTAATATTCCATTCTTTCTGGCGGAATTTCTTTTACAAGATTTGTAAACTCTTCCATTAAGGCATCAAAGTTTAATTCTTCCTTAATGGTTTCCGTATTACGTTCATCTGTGACAAATTCATGTCCACTATGACGAACCTCTTCATCAATAGCATGATTCAAAGCATCTACAAGAGCATCGTATGATAGGTCAACTTCTGGTGCTATATATTTAAAACGAGAACCACAATCAATTGTTCCATCCATCGATCTGAGAGTAAGAACTCGTTTAGGAGCGCCATCTCTCATTACGATATGAGCATAAGCATAAATGTCAACCATATCTTTGATAATTTCATTATAGCTGCTTCCAAGAGTAGGAACAACTTGATTATATTCTGTGCCATCCTGTCTCTTAAAGGTTTTGTCTTTGTCATGAGAAATAAATAATACTGCATATCCCATCTGAGTAATGGCGCGGAACGTGTCTTCCAGTTCACGTTTTACTTTAGACCAGCCTCCGCCATAAGGGATCTGATTAATAGAATCAACGCCCGCCTGAGATATAATATACTTCTCACACATGGTACTAGCAACATCAATAGTATCAACAATAATGGAATTGAATGTTTCTTTTACTTCCGGTTTTTTAAGTTCGCGGAGCACCATTTTCATTTCTGACCAGGATGTAATATCCTGTGGATAAACATTTGGTAATGCATTGTACCCTTTCTAGCAAGCTAAAAGAAGAGCCTTAGGCATCTGTACTCCAAAGGTGGTTTTACCAATTTTAGTAGGTCCGTAAATATATGTTATATATCCGCTAAGATCGCGGCTAACTTTATGTGGTTTAATACTAAGTAAATCTATAGGCATATTATCTTCTCCTTTTTATTTATTTAGAAAAAGGAAGGGAAATTCCCTTCCTTATAATTAAAAGTCAAATTTTCCCGTAGGAATATTACTAACTGGTGAAGGTCCAGAAGAGAATGCTGAAGGAGCGGGCTGGCTATTACGACTTGCGTAATATTCTTTGGCTCTGGCTTTTACATCCTCAAGATGTACATTTCTATCCTGGAATGCTTTTTCAAGATCTGCGTCAGTAATTGTGTTTTCTTCTCCATAAATATAAGGTTCAGGTTTAGCCCATGTAATTTCCCATTCTTTTGCGTGACGTTCAGAAGTTTCTACCTGAGGCCCGCCAAATGCAGATTCAAGGGTTTTTGTTACCACAACTGTGGTACTGTTAATTTCTCCACTTACCTGTGTATAAATTTTATTTGCATTAGAAGCTTCAAGACCTTCAAAGTATTCCATTGCATCTTCACGTCTTACTACAAATTCAATCGGAAGAACTGCATTTCTAAAATCAAAAATGACACCTTTAACTTTAAGATAATCTTTTTCGATATTCTTTTCAAAATCGGCTTCTACTCTAATTACCTGATTAATAACAATATCTGCTGTAAACTTCTTTCTTGCCTTTTCATCAGTATTCAGCGTAGAAACAATAGAAACAAATCCTCCCTCACTTCTCTGCTGTGAAACGAGTTCATCGCCGCCCTCTGGATAAAAATCATTCAAAGCAATTGATGGAGTAAGTTTTACTTTCATCGCGGCGGCCGCACCATCATTTACTACAGTCTTGCCTGTTTCCATAATACGTTTTAGATTATTAAAAGTATTATTAACGCCACCAGCCTTAGTTGTTGGAGTTACGTAAGTATAATTTACTGTAATAACATTCATACATGCGTCATCTGTTGCTACACTTACAGTACCTCTAATAAACTCTTTTCCAAAATTTGCGGACTGCTGATTCTGAACGGTCTTTATTTCAAGATTCTGTTCATAAAGCAATCCTTCTACGTTACAAGTATTAATATTTTTTCTCATATTTTTTTCTCCTATTTTTTATATTCTTATTATACCATTTATTTTTTATATTGTCAATTATAAGTAATAAGGTAGTCACTGTAAGGTAAGGTTTCTATCCAATCACAAAACTGTCTCCACTCTGTTAATTTATGATGTTTCCGCTGAAAATATATATTACGTAAAACTTCATAATTAAAAGTCATTGTTCTTGTCTGTAGCCAACTTGAGGGAAGCCAACGGATAAGTTCTTTCCAGTAAGCCTTATCTTTTGTTTCAAGATATTTAAGACGAAGCGTTTCAAGATGCTTAATAGTATCTTTTGCAAAATCATCGACAAAATAATTATAAACGCCATCCTTGTCTTCTTCTATATTATCATATAAAATTAAATTGTTTTTATAATCATCCGTTTCAAAACAATCTATAGTGATAGGCGTAGAAGCAAGTTTATGCATCGTTGATGTTGAATTAGCTACGGTACCGATTTTATATGTATCGGCTTCTTTCCACCAATATAATGGAGCTGTAATATCAACAGAAACAAAGATCTGTCTTAAAAATTTTCTATCACTTGTTCCAGCTTTAATCATCCTCTGTGCTAAATCCATATCTTTAGGACCGATAAAAGCATATTCACAACAATCATGATTTAATCTTAAAACTCCGTTTTTTCTTAACCATTCAGCGTATTTTTCAGTTTGTTCATAATACTTGTCATACTCTTCATCAAAATCATACCCGTAATTCACTTCTTCCCAATATCCAGCAACCTCATAATCAGCATCACAGTATTCGGTAGAGTCTATTCCAAAAAGACTATCTGATTTACTCCAACTTTCAAGAGGATTTCGTAACCCTCGAAAAGCATTTTCAAAATTACTTACATAAGTATTCGCAAATATCATTTTTTATTCCCACCTGTTCCATTCATACCAAACTTGTCTGATTGATAAGTTTGTATCCAAAAACGCTATCTTTCATTTAATTTTTCCCTTTTACATTCCTATATAATTTGAAAGGTAAAATTATATACTCCTTCTTGTTGCATTAGATTATATAATTTATTTGTAGACGGTGCATCTATGCCAAGACCACATTTTACATGCTGCTTAAAGCGGGCGGCAATATCTACACTTTGACCAATATATGCTCGACAATCTTTTAAGCATGTTATTTTATATATACCACAAACAGTTTTACCTTCTGTAAGTCTGTTACATAAATCACTCGTAGGCTTCATTATACAGGAAGACCATATAATTTTACTAACAAGAGAAGGATCAGACAACTGATTTTTCCAAGAATTAAGTAGCTATATATCTTGTTTTTGTTTATCTGTAATTTGAATCTTATAAAAGTCTAACTGTTTATTTCTCTCTTCTTCTTTTCTTTTTGCTGCGGCGGTCGCAGTTAATTCTGCTTGAAGCTAGGCCAAAGATGACTCAAGCTATTTCCGCCCATTTTCAAACTATATTTCTTTTTGATTATAAGCTTTATTAAGAGTCTAAACGTAATTTAAATATCCTTTTTCGTATTGTTTCTAAAGTTTTTTATACGTCTGTTCTCTTTTTTTTAACTATTCAAGCCTATTATCGTTATAGTTTTCATTAGCTTCCGCCAATTTTCTATACTACTATTGCTATTCCTTTATTCTTTTTGAAACCTAATCTACTGCTTGCAATAGCTTTTCTTTTTCTTCCTATAACTATAAAAGTTGTCTTTGGTTATCAATGATCTTCTATTCTCGATCATCTTTTAATTTAAAGCCTGAATATAAAAGGAAAATACCTGCTATTATTAATATAATTCCTATTATATGTGTCATAACTTTTATCCTTTAAAAAGAAAGCAGGTTAAGTTATTTCCTAACCTGCTTTAAAATTTACGCTACAGGAGTAAAAGCACGTCCCGCATCTGTCATCTTAATAAACTTAACGCGTTCATGTTTGATGGAGCCGTCTTCCTGTTCCAATTCAAGTTCCCCTTCAACTCTTTCCATAAGAGGAACAATAACCTTTTCGCCGTTAATTTCTTCTCTATGTCTCTGGAAGCTTGCTGTTACGATACCATTTACTTGCTTCACGCCACGACCATTTTCAGGATCAAAGCCAAGGGCTTCTGCAATATCCTTTGCAGTAATATTTTCATCTTCGTGGGCCTTTACATATTCAAAAACCTTTACACTATTTTCACTCATTGCCATAATTTTATTCTCCTTTTTAATTAATTATTTATTTCTTTTATGTTTATATTATATAATAAAATTTTTTGAAAGTCAAAAATTTTTATCTTGAATTATTTCGTCTAAGAAGAGCATATCTTCCAAAGACAGTGACATTATTATATTTTCAATTTTCTCCTGAAGAGATTTATTATTTTTGTCCTTTGAAAGCAGATTCTCATATTCAAAAATCTGCTTTGCTATTTTCTTTAATTCATTTATCTTTTTCATATTATTATTATACTAAAAATTTTTATAGTTTTCAAGTTGCTGAATTAACATAACTAGGTTCAATGTCTTCATCAGGAGGAGTTACAAGTGTTAAGAACTCCTCCTCATTAATAATAGGAATATGAAGTTTTATTGCCGTTAAATTTTTAGAAGTTTGACTGGTAGTATCGTTATTTATTAAATAGGATGTTTTAGAGGTAACAGATCCTGTGACTTTTCCGCCCTTAGATTCAATGAAGGATTTAAGTTCATCCCTATTTTTCCACTGTTTAATTTTTCCGGTAATACAGAATACTTTATCTTTTAAGACTGTATCATTAAGGATTGGTGCCTCTATTTTTTCGTTAATGTAATTATTATAAATATAATCTGCTTCAGTATAATCGTAATCGAGAAGTTCCTCAATCATCACTTCACCGATGCCCGCGATTTCATAAAGACTCTTAGACTTTTCTTCTATTGCTGCTCTGAAACTATTATAATTATGGAATTTTTTCATTAAAGCTTCTGAAGCTACTTTTCCAATTAGCGGAATACCTAATGCACAGATGAATTTAGTAGCAGGGCAGTCTCGTGCAGCATCAATAGCATTAAGGATTTTATCCACTGAAGCTGTGCCAAATCCAGGTTTCTTAATCCATTCTTCACGATGATTCTTTAAAGTAAATAAATCAGAAATAGAGGTAGTCCATTCCCAATTAATTAACTTTTCTATTGTCATTTTAGATAATCCTTTGATATCCAGTCCCTTTTTTCCACAAAAATGATCCAGTTTATTAATTAACTTACCATCACAATTAGGATTATCACAATAAACTCGGGTAATACCATTTTCTGTTTTATAAGTAACATCATGTCCACAAATAGGACATCTTTCAATTACGTCATTTGCGGAAACACCTCCATTAGCAATAACGTATCCATAATCATATTTTGGTCCCGCAGAATAAATCTGTGGAATTATCTGATTGGCTTTATAGATTTCTAACGGCTCTCCAACGTAAGCGCAATCTCCTAATGTTTCTTTCATTATACTAACATTATGAAGATTTGCTCGTGATACTTCTGTACCGTCAATTTCAACAGGATCAAATACTGCAACAGGAGTTAATACACCTGTCCGCCCCATTGTCCATGAAATATGACGGAGTCGGGTAGGATATGTTTCGTCATAAAATTTAAGACATAAACCGCCTTTAAAATGATGATCTGTACGCCCTGCATCGTTATATTCTTTTATTTCATCATATTTAAAAACAACGCCATCAATAGGATAAGAAAACTCTTCGCTCATTTTTATAACAGAGTTTATATAATCTTCTAGTGACGTATTGATGCTTTTATCATTAATAAACATTGGCACTACTTCAAATCCATAGGTTCTTAAAGAAGAAAGGTTATTAGAAAGATACTCATATCTTCCACCTTTTACAACATCCCAAGCTACAAAAGTTAAACGTCTTTTATGACATTCACGTGAGTTAAGAAGTCTGATACTTCCACTTGCAAAGTTTCTGGGGTTTTTATATTCATCTTTAAAAGATTTAAAATTATCATAAGTACAAATAATTTCCCCATCAATAATTATTTCTTCCTTTCTATCAATCGTCTTAGGAATAGAGGGGATTATTTTTGCATTATGAGTAATATCTTCTCCGATAAGTCCATTACCTCTGGTTTCTGCGGAAACCAGCTTACCATCTAAATAACGTAATGAGCAAGTTAATCCATCCATTTTTGCCATTGCGATCCAGTCATGTCCTTCAAGGAAGGCCGCAATGTCATTAATATCTTTTGTTTTATCAAGAGATAACATGGGATGATTATGTTCAATCTTTTTTAACTCTGAAACAGTTTCAAAAAAGATTGTATGAGTAGGAGAATTAGGTAAAATCTCCCCTGTATTATTTTCTAAATTAGCAAGTTTAAAATACATATTATCCCATGCTTTATCAGAAATTATTGGACGGCCTTTATCATAGGCAATAGTTGCAACATTAAGTTTTTCTATTAAAGTAGTCATTTCCTGTTTTTGTTCAAACGTTGCCGCCATAGTAAGCCCTCC
>Ga0326511_10000710_pt1 | contig 29069 bp, 40 predicted proteins | sample 0_2496_0518_D_FD_203701 | JGI IMG/M metagenome (GOLD analysis project Ga0326511, IMG submission 203701) | Bovine rumen microbial communities from UC Davis, California, United States - 0_2496_0518 | ecosystem: Host-associated > Mammals > Digestive system > Stomach > Rumen | place: USA...
ATGCCCATGGGGGTGCCTTTTTTCAGTACCCCCTCCCCTGGGTGCAATACATGCTACAGGAAATATAAATGTATAGTGTATTTATGTTTTATATTTATATTTATATCTTTTTTCGCTTCTTCTCATCACATTATTTTATTCTGATTCGCACGAAGTAACGCATTCACGGCACACTCATGCCCATATAGTGCATCTATGCACATATTTTCATTCATTTGCCTTAGTCACCAACAGTATATATAGCATAATCCAAACGGCTGGCACTTACACACATACTGTTCTACACAATGACTTGCATATATACACATTTACATAAATGCACAGCAGCATAAAGACAACAACAAAGTAGTCAACATTCACAAATCTTTCCAACACTTTGAACTGCTTCAACAGAGCAACAACAGTGAGGGGGGGGGTATTCCAACACTACTACCATCCATGGTCCCATTTTATGTTGCAACCTCTATCGAGCTGTCTCGCGCTCAGGCATACACGCACACATGTGTACATACGCCAGCAAGCATACATACGCACAGAGCGCACAGGCACGAGTTGCATCTGCACTAAGCATGTATGAACACATGCACAAGAGTAACTATTTTCATAATTAATTCTATGTAAGTCGACGCAAGTCTAAGAATAGTGTGAACTCCAATGCATAGGCACAGTCTGATCGTTATTTGTGGTCGAACTACATAGTAACTGCTATAGAACACAAAATGGTCATTATGCATATTACGTGATTGCAGCCAAGAAGTGTACTTATACTATTAGAGTCATTAGTAAATGCATAATAATGTGTAGTTTAATGGCCACATAACTTTCTATTGACCTATGCAGAAACCAGAGTTAAAACAATTGTTGCATTATAACCTTGCATTTATGTGTGCCATAGACACAGGGAGTCTTATAAATTGAACGCATATTTCATTTTTTAATATTGTACACCACAATATGCTCAAGAAAACCAAATTCCTGAAATGCTTCTTTATACAAGCAGGACGTAAGCGCAAGATCAACTATATGTGTCATTATCGTGTATGCAGATCAAAGACTAAAACTATTGTATATATGACCATCATTCCCTTATACCGCAATATATTCATGCATACGTGCTTTTTATTGTGTGGGCAGATATATTCTATACAATATTCTGTAGTCATGCAGTAGTACAATCTTAAAAACATATTATGGGGTATATTTGTCACATATATAGCATCAGGTGCATCTTTAGCTTGTAAAGACTTCTCAAAATTAGGCATGTAAATCAGCCTGACTTTTCAATAGGCCCAATACCCACATGGCATTTAAAAAAAACAAACATGACGGGTAACACCGTCCGCACCCAAATATCAAACACCCGAATATCAAACACATGAATATCAAACGCCCAAATATCAAACACCCGAATATCAAACACATGAATATCAAACGCCCAAATATCAAACACATGAATATCAAACGCCCAAATATCAAACACATGAATATCAAACGCCCAAATATCAAACCGTGTAAAATATCAATTTTGAAATATCAAGCCATAAAAATATCTAATACTTTCAAACCAGCAAATGCACATCGTTTGATATTTCCAGCAAAAACATTAATACCAAGTTCGAAATGAGGATAAATCACACTTCAATTAACGTTTTCAAACGTAATTAAGCGCAATTCATCCTCATTAGAAACCCAGAATCAATCTTTCTTAACAATCTTTCTATAATTTCCAGTAATGTTCAATCTCACAATGTCATCAACCGCAGCTTCAACGGCATCTTCATATTCCTGATCGCTCATTTCGCTGCTTGCCATACAAACTCTTGCCACATAAGCGTTTGTATTGTAACCTTTTTCCTGATCAAACGCGTTCCACTCATCGAAATGAGTGAAGTAATCCCAAGGATTGTCCAGCGTCGTCACCCAAGTCACCGCCAACTTTTCACCACTTCCTCATTTTCGCCTTTATACGCAAAAAGCAGATCAAAAAGAAACGCCTACAAACGCAATCATTTGTAAACGCCGATTTGGTCTGCTCATTCAGTTATTTCACTATTAAGTTTTTACAGGTTAAGCTCCTTTATCAGCGTGCTCTGCGAGATGTCAAGCATATCGCACACCTCCGCCCTGGAGTATCCGCTGCTCAGCATCGCCTTGGCCTTGGCCTTCTTGGCCGGAGCCAGTCCATTGTTCGTCTTGGGCATGGCCAATTCGCGAACGCGGCTCTTGTCTGACTGCGAGATGATGTCCTGCAGCTTGGACTTGGACACCGCGTGATGCTCGATGGCTTCCCATTCACGGTCCGTCAACGGGTTCTCCTTTGCTCCTATCTGCCACTTCTTCGCGCCAACCTTCTTCCTGGCGGCATCCAGCTGGCGGCCCTTTTCCCGCTTGTAGTGCTCCTTATCTTCCTTGAGCTCGGGATGTGCGGTCACAATCTGCTTGAGATTCTTTTCCGCCAGACGCTGGGCCATTCGCTCCAAAGGCGCGTTTCGCTTTGCCTTGGACAGTTTCTCATCCAAACTCTGCACTTCTACGGCGTACTTCTTCCTCGCAGCAGGGTCGACCTTCCAATCCTCCTGCTTGCGGGCCAGAGCCCTCGCCTGCTTCGCCAGGTCCTTCATCTGGTTAGCGTAGTCGCCGTATACCCTCTCGATGGGTGTCGTGGTCCTGCGACTGCCCGTGGTTGCCAGCGTGAAGGCGTCATCCGTATAAGCGCCCTTGGTTGTATCGGTCTTTCGAGCGACTTCGCGGGTCGTCAACCGTCCATCCTGGGCCATCGAAGCGCGCACCTGCCGCTGCAGATCCTTATCGCCGGTCTCCCACATCTTTCGCTCGTCGGGGGTCATCTTGCTGACCTTGGGGTCCTTGAAGGTGCGGGACTTCCCGGTGTCCACCCAGATCTGCTCCCCGTTCTTGTAGCGTTCCTTCTCTTCCGGTGTCATCAGGGAGGGGGCTTTCAGCTTTCGCTCGGGGATATGGAGCTCCGAGGTTGACCTGGACAACAGTGTGGAAGCTCCGCCATACCTTCCGTCAGGGCGCATCTGGTATTCGCGCCTCAGCTCGTCGATACCATTCTCCCTTTCGCTGCGTTTATAATCCAGCTCGTGCTTCTGTGCGTCCACAACCACCATGGAGTGCTTGACCGCCCGGGCCAGCTTGTCATCAGGCGCGCCCTGGATCGTCATGTCCGTGATCAGATTAGACACCTTGCCCATCTCAAGACCGTGTTCACGGGAGGTCATGACATGCATGCCGTCGTACTTCTTGTACTTCTCGTGGAAGGTCTCATTGAAGCCCTTCAGATCGCTGAGCATGTCCTTCGACTGGATCGGAGCGCTGGACGTGGGAATTACCAGCACCGTATCGCCATCAAAGTCAGCGCCGGACAGCTTTGCCGCCATCTTCGGATTAACACCGATGGCATCCACTACAGTACCTGGATCGCCGATGATCCTCTGGGCCTCCTTGTTATTGTTGTTGACGATGCCCTTCGCGATCTCGAACCGTCCCGCATGAGGGAAGCGAACCAGCGCCACCTCTTCGCCGTCCCGATAACCGGGAGCGTAAACCTCGTTCTCCTTATTGTTTGGAAGAGACAGCAGGAACTTGTTGCTCTGCCTGGGAAGGGCGGCGGCAGCCAAATGTACCGCGTCAGATTCGCACCTTCCCGCAAAGTCCTCCAACATCGAGGCCTTCACCACGGGGTTGGTGTATGAGGCGATTTCCGCCATATCCGATTTGGAAATATCAACCGCCATGTCCAGCTGCTGCTTTGCCAGAGCCGGCGTCTGTTTGGAGAGGAACTGACTGGGCAGCTTCCGGTTCCAGTCCTCAACGTCGCCCTCCTCCTTGACGATGTTGATTGCCGACTGATGCTTGACGCCGTTTTCATCGGTCCATTCCCTCTGGGCCTTGGTCAACTTCTCATCCGGCTTCAGATTCGCGCCAAAGGGGTTTTCCTGCCCTTCTTTGGCCTTCTTTAACACCGATTCATCGGCTCCGTTGCGCTTGAACATCGGTGTGCCGTCTGGCTTTGAAGTGTTGATCCGAATATCAACTCCCGGAGGAAGATCGTCGGAATAGACCGCCATGCCCTTGGCGTAGTGGTCACCGTCGATCAGCAGCCGAACCTGGGCGTAGTGGTTCCTGCCAAGGGAAATATCATCCACACCGCGGCGAAGTTCGATCATGCCATCCATCTTGTCACCGCCCTCGGAGGGGTATTTCACCGCCACACGCTTCGGGTCGATGCTGACGTAGCTCTTGACCTCCTTCACGGTCTCACCGCCGTCGTCAGAATATAAATCGGTCACCATGCCGATCTTGTCCCGGTTGTTGTAGACTTCCTTCCATTCCACTCCGGGCTTGGCCAGCACCTTTGTCGTGGTCATCTTGCCAGTGCCCTGCTGCTCCACCTGAATATCATGCAGGGTATACCCCTCCTTCTCCAGCAGGTGCAGCGTATTGGCCATCGAGGTCGGGGAAAGCCCAAGCCACTGCTCGGAGCCCTTTCCGACATCGATATAATCCAGCTGATCCACGCGGTCTCGAAGCAGCTTCGCGTTCTTGACGTTCTTGGTCATGCGCTCGGTGACCTGTTCGTCCTCATAAAGCCGAAGAGAGGATTCATTCATGCCCATCCGCCTAGCTATCGCGGACCGGCTCATGCCCTTCTCCCGCAGCTTAAAGTATTCCTGGCGCAGGTATTCACGGTTCTCCGCGTTGGCCAGGCTCTTCCGCTTCCTCAGCTCACTGGTGTTCATGCCCATGGCCTCGGCAATCTGTTTCTCTGTAAACAGCTTCTTTCCATCCGGACCCTTCGCCTTGGTGAGCTGCTCCACCTTTCCGAGGAACGAGGCATTGCGCTGATAGGGATTGTCACCGGAGCCCCAGGGATACCGGCCGGAATGCCTGGGCGTACCGTAATCGTATTTGTCCCACGGCATCTCCTGAATGTCTCCGCGATAAACACCACTGTCGCTATAACCGTGCTGCAATTCAATAAAAGCAGTCGGATCGATGCCGATCGCGTGTGCAATCCTTGTCAAACCTTCTTCCATCAAATCATCAAGCGCAAATAACAACTCTTCTTCAATCCCTCGGAATCCAAATTCAGTCATGAGATTAAACCTCCTTTAATTTCTGAAGAACCCGATCCTTCTCCACAATCGCGTCCATCACCTCCCGGATCTCATCGACTTCGGGTTCATGAACGATAATATCATCGGATTGGTAAATGCGCAGTTCTGTCCGCAATCTTTCAGGTTTTTGCCCATATTCCAGGAAAAACAGCGCGGCATAGATCTTGAGCTGCTCTATTTTTGCCACAGTCGTTCCCGTCTTCAGATCGTGGATGCGCAGCACACCGTTTGAAACCTGTATCGAATCCGCCGTTCCAAAGCACAAATCGGAATAATACAGCAGAACCTCAGGATCCATCATGTAATCGATGGAATCGTTTACATAGCGCATCACCGTCGGATAGAACGAACGAATATCAATGGCGTATTCAGGAATTCCATTTCGCATCAGATCCATCTTCAAGGTCCTGGAATCGCTCTTCTTCAGCTTTTCACGAAACCGTATATAATCAGCCGCGAAAGCGTGAGATAGCGTTCCTATGGACTGCGCAAAGGAATTTGTGTAACTCTGCACGATCTCTTCGTTTGTCTTGGACAGCCAGCTGTATTTGCTGGCACTCAGAAATGCGTGGCTGCCCTCTAAATTTCTATGCTGGTTCCAATTCATTTATGCCCTCCAAAAAATGTCATTCTGAGCGTAGTCGAAAACACTTATAATAAAAAACAAGACGCGCTGTGAAAGGAGGTAAAGCGATCTCTGTTTCTTGTTATTTGCTGCACGCGTCTTTTACCGTAAACCAGGCACAATTTCAATTACAATTGGCTCTATCCAATCCTATTCGTTGCTGTTCGTGCCTGAAATATCAACTGTTAAACAGCGCGTCCAAATCATGGAGCACACTTTCCTTGTTTTCTGGAAATATAAATGCCGAGTAACTCATCCCATTCATCTTCTCGACATAGTAATCCTGATTCGGCTGATGCTTCTCATTCTCGCCGCGCTTGCATTCCAGCGCCGCCCAGCGATCCCTATAAAGCACTGTCAAATCGGGAATGCCCTGCTTATAGTTTGGATCGTTTTTCAAAACCATGCAGCCGTCATACCGCTTCTTTAACTCCTTGATCAAGCTGCTCTGAAAATCGCTTTCCTTCCTTGCCATAAGTCAGACCTCCAAAATATCAACGAGGCACCGCTGGTTTGCCACGCGCCAAAAGACGCACCCGAGGTGGGATTCGAACCCACTTGCTTCATTCCAAGCTATTTGCTGTTTGTGTCTCATTTAACCAGTCGCCATCTTACCGTAATGCTTTCAAGTCATTATATAAAGATTGCTGTGGGCGACTGAAATATCCGTTTTAAAACGAGAGAGGGCTTTCTGGCATTTATCATGCAGGAGGGCACGGAACATGAAGTTGCTGGTTACATCTTGGAGAAGAGTCGCCAAAAAAGCAAAGCCTCGCATAAATGCGAAACTCTGCACCCTCTCTCTATAATAATCCATGTTCTGAGCGCGAAATTATTAACAAGGAGTGGTTACCACTTCAAAAACAGCTTCTCATTAAAATTCCTCTTCGTCCGCAGCGCCCGGTCAATCGCAAGGTCAATTGGCGCCTCCGTCTTGAACACGTAGTAATATAAATCCACAAACGGCGTGTTCAACCGGTCGATCCTTCCCGCCGCCTGCGTCATCATCTTATAAGAATAACTCTGGCTGAAGAATATCAACGTATCCGTCTCCACGCAATTCCATCCTTCGGCCCCGGCGTTGTATTGCACCAGGTACACCCACTGTGGTGACTTCGGAATCGACTCGTGCTTATGCCCGTTCCACTCCGCGATCTGAATATCATGGTCCTCCTCCAACAGTGATACACCTCCGTTACTGCGTTCGAATTCTGACCGGCTGTCCTCGATCATCTCACGAAACGTCCTCTTGATCAGCTCCAGCTCGTAATCGTAATTGTAAAACACAATCGCCCGGCGATGCCGTGAAACCACCAGCCAGAAAAGTTCCCTAGCCCGAAGATCACTCTCGTTCACCGCCCGGCGCATCAGATAGCAGGCCCTGGCGATGTCCTCAATGGGCTCATTCTCCCACGGATTCCAACGATCCTTCAGAATTTTGTCATACAGTGCCTTGTCGTAGGTGACGACAATATCATTCCAGTGAGGAACGGTCTTCTTCTCGTATTCCATCGTCACCGTAATCGACCTCCTCAATCGCTCCAAATGCCCGGTCTCAATCCAACGGTCCACTTTCGGATATTTCGCAAACCGGTTGAACACCGCGTGGCGACGAAGAAACTCCGTCCGGTTCTTGTAAAACCGATTCGCCACAAACACCGGAATATAATCCATCCAGGTGTCCCCGGGCGTCGCCGACAACAGGATCCATTCGTTCGCCCGCGTAATCCGGTAAAACGACTTCACCCAGGCTCCGCTGCCCACCACCCGCTGCTCGTCAAATACAAAGAACGCGTCCCGCACATCCTCATACTTGTGGATGTTATTCCAGCTGTCGATCGTAACCTCACATTCCGTCTTTGTCGTCCCAAGCAAAGTCGAGGAACCTTTTTCGTAAATATCAAACCTCTCGCATTCTCTCGCCCACTCACCAGTATCCCGCTTTCGCGCTGTCGTGATGATGTACAGCGGCTTCGGATACAGCATCGGTCCAATCGTGTCCTCCGCGGTAATCACGTCCCACTGCACACCACCGCAAACCTTCATGTAGAAATATCCAAGGGCTGTGATGCTCTTGCCGGTGCCGACGCCGGCGCACAATATACTTCCACTGTGTAACTTCTCAATCGCTTCACGCTGGTGAGGCATAAAGTTGACGCATGGCAAAATCTCACCTCCAAAAAATATAAAACCGCAGATTACTCTGCGGTATCGGTCTTAAGGGTTAGTTCGTCAATCTTATCAATGTACTCTTGAGCTGTATCTCTCACAGAATAGAAATGATTCTTGTAACAAATATCATTGCGCAGACTTGTATAACGCGCATCATCGTTCATGTTCTCAAGCATCTGTAAATACCAGGCAGCAAACAAGAACGATTTAATGCATTCATACAGCTCTTCGCAGTTCAAATCTTCAATCGCTTCAATTCTCTGTGCAAGAAGTTCCTCAAGGTCAAAACGTTTGTTGATAACCATCTGATATACCTCCTTAAATTATTCCATAAAGAGGTATGTTTCAACCGCGATGCCAAAATATCACATATTTCTGGTCTGCCCAAGAATCACATCAAAGCATTTCTCACTCGCGTATGTGCTGGTCACCTCTATCTCCGGCAATCCGTTCACCGGAAACCGCAGCCAGATATTAAAGTCATTCATGAACGGGCCCTCGCTTACAAGATCCTCCGCACGCTCCCCCAGCTCCGCAGCGGCAGCCTTTACCATCTTTACAACATTTTCCCTTGTGTAGATCATTGTTCTTCTCCTCCTTACTCTTTGCGCTCGCCTTCGCAAATATCACGACTCCACCATTCTGCGTTTCCTCTGTCTTGTCAACAGTCATCTTATACCTCGCCTTCCAACGGCCCATCTCGTACCCGTATTCAATTCTCGTCATGTTAAACCGAACCCACGGATTCGATCCGTCGTCAAATTCAATGTGCAGCGTATAAAAGCGTTTTGCAGAGCTCTTTCCGCCCATCCGCACTCGCCCTCCCTGCAAAAAAATATAAAAGAAGAAGTCCTCGTTATGAGGGCTCCTTCCGAACTCGAATTCCGCGGTCGTATTCGTCCTTCAGCTTTTGATATGCTATAGGGTATCCAGTATTGACCAGCCACAGCATGAGCGGCCATACCATGCCTGCCATCGCCATTGCCGCAATGAAATACAAATCAACCTTTGCCTCGTCGGGATCTCTGCGCCTTCCGGAACCAGGTTTCTGAGGAACTCCAGTTTTCCTGAATGCCTCATCCATCGCAAGTTCCTCATATTCGTCAAGGATCTCTTCATTGCTAGGGTCGAGATGCCTGCATTTCGACACATGGTACGCAACAGCCAGCATGTAGAGCAACGCTCCACCGACTGTCCAAATTATGAATCCCAAACAAATCCTGCTAATCAAACTCATACCAAACCACTCCTTCTCAAATTATTTCAATAAGGGAGTTGTTCTGACCGCGATCTCGGAAAAGAGAAAGGGACTGGAAAGCCTTGACCTCCCCAATCCCTAATCCCTAAATATCACTCATCAAAGGGCGTATCTTCCTCGTAATCCTCGAACTCCTCCAGCAGGCGGCTCTTTCGGATCGGAATGATCATCGTATCCACCCTCAGATAGGGCGCGCTGCCAACCACCTTGGTGTTCCTGGACAAATGGAATTCCAGCATGATCTTGCCATTCTGGATATGCCCCTTGGAATATTCGTCGTCAACCATGCCGGCCTGGTCCTCGCCAGCTACAGGCATACCCCGATCGTCATTTACGATCTGAATCTTCGTCATCGCCCGGCCACTCAGCAGACGAATGTCCGCGTCGCGATACACACCAATCTTCACCAGATACTGGGTCTCGCCGCTGTCATCCCGAGATTCACGCTCGCGCACATTCACGCCCTGGTCCCGCAGATCGTTTGCCAGCTCCTCGCTGATCTCAAGATTGAAATTGCGCTTACCGCGAGCATTGTAATCCTGCTCAGCGCCCCTGAAATTCGGAAACAGGATTCGGGCCTGCTTCACCACGTAACGTCCGGTATCATTGTCATAAATATAAGTCATGTTAGTCATAATGAATTTCTCCTTTAATATTGTTTTAGAAAATTTTCTTTAGCGTTCTCAACGTCTTCATTTTCTTTGACAACGCATTCTTTCCTGTTGATTGCTTCTCTGAGCATATTTACGCTTCTTATCAGCCTGTCGGCATTCTTTTCGATAATTCCAAGGTACTCCTCAATTTCCCGACGCTCGTCATACGTCATACCACCACCTCCTTTCCAAATATCAACGGCTCAATCATGCGGTTCGTATCACGAAACCCTTGCACGATCTGTCACCTCCTCGCCGGCCCCTTCTCCTCCAGAGCCTTCTCGATGTCCGTTGCTATGCCGTTCAATATTTCCGGCATTACTTTAAAACGCCCGTCCATCTCCAATAATCTGGAAATGTCAACGAGCGTCTTAACGTCCAGTCTCAAGTTTTCAGCCTCGTATTCAGTTATTACCAGCTTCATGCTGCACCACCTCCATTCACAGCCAGAGAATATCCGGCCTTGCAAATGTCACCTGAACAGTTCGGGCATTCCATACAGGTATTGTACTTTCCATCCCCACAGGGAACGATGGGCGGAAGATCACTCCACGGAGGATCGTCGTCTTCAGTCTCATCCTCGGAATAAATATCAACAGCTTTCGCCTTCGGCCTGTCATCCTCATAGGGTCTGGACGTGTCAATGAAACGTTCAAAGGAACCGAACTTTTCAATCGCCGACATAGCCTCAGCCGCCATGTCGTCATAATACTTCATGTCAACGTCAGTTTCACGGTTAGATTCTTTGACCAACTCGGATTCCAGCCATCTGTAGCCCTTTCCTCCTGCCACTGAAGAATACTTCCCGTCTTTTTCCCGTAGAAGCAAGCCTCCTCCAAGTCCAGGCTTAATCGGTGTGAACAACCCAACTTTTCCAACGAACTTGTAGTCATGCCCCCTGGCAATATCAAGCCGAACTTCTTCATCCGTCTTTTCTTTAAACACAGGAGACAGTTTCTTTGGCTTGTCTGAATGGGTTTCATTGAAAATGCGGCGTGCCAACTCTTCCTCGGCGGCACTGACATCCGGCAGCTTCTCATTCATGTCCAGATAAATTGCTCCGCCAGTTACAGACTTCGTTTCACATAAGTCCTTGAATATCAAAGGCTCACCGCTGAACAATGTCTTAAACACATAGGGCTGTTGGAATTGTGCTCCTGTTGCCGACCATCCTTCTGTTCGTTCATAAGCGATGTATACAGCATCATTGACAAGGCAAAGGCGCTCATAATCCGCTTCTGTCTCAAATGAATATCCATATAGCTTTCCATAAGCCCGAATAAAATCAATGATTTCATCAGTCGTATTGGCCACCTTTATGGAATCAGTTTTGCAATGAACTACGGTATACCCACGTCTTTCCACCTCATGCCTCAGATTGACCATAAACAATGCTCCGCGCTTGGCAACAATGTTATCCTTATTCCGCTTATCCCTGAATGCGTTCTCATACTTGGCCGCCGTCTGGCCGTAAACAGAATTAACAACAATCTTGAGGGCGTTTGACAAGGATTTTGCCATGGATTCATCGTCAAGGTACTTTGCCAGTTTCCCATCAAGCATTGAACGTGCCTTATCAAACTCTTTATGCTTTATATAAGTTCTGGCCTTGACGATCTCGGCAAATCGCTTCGTGTAATAGTCTCCAAACAGGTTTTCTGCAATAATCGACGAAGGATGCATGCCACTGATGTCCTGGGTTCGTATGTTCGTCCATATTCCAGGCCTCGCAAACACATAGCCACCTTCCCCAACCGTTTCACCTCGATATGTGGAAACAGGTGTATAGGTTTCCTTGCCGGAGACCATTTTCTTGATGATTTTAAACTCATACCCTGGAAATATTGGGCGACCTTTGGAATCAAATTTCGTATACTCAGGATCGAGGTCAAGCTGACGTATCACATCGTCATAAATATCAGACACATCAGACATATCGCTCATATCCCTGTAATTGAACTGATCCTGAGGATGGCGATTGCCTTCAAACACGAATTTAGCGGAAAGAGCATTACTACGGTCGTTCACAATGCCATCTGACATATCAGCCATAATCTGTCTGGCTTTGAAATCACCCATTCTTGCCTGCAAAACCGCTTCAGTGGCGAGTACGTCGTTCTTGCAATACTCTATAACCCTGGGCCACAATCTCTCAGGGGCAGGCTTATCCCACGGGATATCCATCTCCATATGAGGTTTATCAAGCTCGATTTCCCATTTCTTCAAACCCTTCTTCTCTGAGCACATGTCATAAATATCAATATACGAGATCTTGCGAGCTTCATAGGGAACCGCTTCCTTTGCCTTTTCATTGATGATCCTAGTAGACAAGTCAAACAATCTCTTGTTGTTGTACCCAAGCATCCTGTAATAGAGCATTGGATTATCATAAGACAAATTATTAAAGCCACCCAATTGATTCTTGACAAAGTCCTCTACTTCATGCGGCTTTGGATTGACCATAGAATATACATCGTTCTGCGTATCTCCTTTTCCAAAATATTTCCAGCAAATGAGGAACAAACCTGGATTCTCCTTGCCGTCTGCGTCAAGTTCATCCTTCTCCGTCGGCCGATACATCTCTATATCAAATACAATCAAATTTTTCAGGGGATCTTCAGGGTCAACATTGTCTCTTGCACCTTCTGTAAATGACTCCGCTTCCGCCTTCTCCAGCTCCTTGCACTTGAACTTCATCCCGGAGACAATTTTCATACAATAATCACTGTTGTTGGTACTATGCATGGCAAACGTCAGAATATCATGAGCCATATCTGAAACGTCGTAATACATACCACTCTCATAGGCGTCATTCAGATTCTTGTTGATCAGGTCGATTTCGCACTTCGTCCCTCCAACATTGTCTCCCTTTCTCAAACTCTTCTTAATCGCGTTGATCAAATGATTCTGATCCTTAAGCTTAAATGTATCAATCATCTTCTCCTCCTTCAGTGGAAGCGTCCCCTCGACCAGATGAGCTATCGGAATATCATTGCACTTGCTCATCCTTCGCCTCAAAGCCGCCTTACCTCTGAACACCTTGATCTCAATTCCATCTCCGAATACCGCGCTAAGCTGCGAAACATCCCCATCATAAATGTAATAAAGATGAACGCCGCATCCGCCCTTGCTGAACTCTGTATAGGTTACCGGCCATTTGCTCGCCGCTTCCAAGTTTAAAAGCATGTCCTTCTCTCCGAATGAATTTCGAATATCAAAATCCACGCAGATCAGCTGTCGGTCATACTTCTGCGTCTGAACATAGTGAACCCGGCTGGTATCCAGATCTCGCAGCACCGTCTCAACCTCGCCCCACGCATACATTGGCGACCCGTCCTCCTTCGCATACTGCGCCGGGCAATCCGCCAGAACATCATCCAACAGACTCTTCGTACAATCCAGCACCAACGGCAGCGGCTTTTCCTCCTTCTTCAAAACCGGTGGCTCCAGTTTCTCACGCTTGAATCCGCTGTACCAGCTGCGAACCTCCTTTCCATCGACGCGAGCCTTCTGATCAAAATTATCAAAATAATTCTTCAGCTCTTCACGGAACTTATACATCGGCAACTTGAACTCAACCAATGCTTCTTCACAATACTCCTTATACATTGCATAGGCCTGCTTTAAACTTATGCCGTCTTCCTGCTCTTCGAAAATATCAACGTTGGCATCTACAAAGTTATAGAACACATCGGTCTTTTCGATCATCTGACTCGGAACATAATTCTTATAATAGTTCTTACCGAGATCACGATACACATCCAGACAGTGCTTTGCAATTGCGCCGAGCTCAAAATCAATTTGTGAGATGAGCTTCTCATATTCCTTTGGTTTAAGTTCTTTGCCAGTCGGATTGATATCAATCAAACGCCGTATGATTCCGCTCTTTGCATTGGTAATTTTAACAGGGTCGTTCGAAGCAATGTAAAGAAAGCAATTCATAACCGTGCTGTAGCGCGTCTTGCCCTTCTCGTTGACAACAACCGGCTCATGACTGACGATGGAATTGAGTCGGGTATTGTCCTCGATCCGGCTCAAATTTCCGTCTCCGTCTATCGCCACAAGTGGATTGCTTCTAAAAACCTCCATCGAGAACTGATCATTGCTCATCCCAAGCGCCTTTGCGTCAAATGTGATACAATATCCAGAGAACAGCTTCTCAATTATCTTAAGTATTGTACCCTTGCCTTTTCCGGGAGGACCATACAATACGAAAAACTTCTGTATTTTCCTGCTGTCCCCGGAAACGATCGCGCCGATAGACCATTCAATCTTTTCACGCTCGGATGGAGAATATAAAGTATCCACCAACTGATCCCACGCATCATGCGGTCCGTCGCTCAACGAATAAGGAAGGCGCTTACTAACATAATCGCTTTTCTTAACCTTTGTATCGCTGAATGTCAGCTTATTGTCGAGATTGATTCCAGAATCTGGAAAACGTTTCATGTACTGAGTGAATCGATTCCACATTCCCGAGGCATCACTCTTCAACGTCTTCACATTCAGTCGTCCCGTAAACTGACGTTTCTTTACTTCCTCAACATAATCCCAAATCTCAGCATCAACTAATTTTTGAACATCATTTTCCTTCTGAGACCATATACCTTCTTGTTCATTCCAAACAGCGTAAAAGCTCTTGCCTCGTCCGAGTAAATCTTCCACGTCACCGGTCTGAAAATCAGGAAATATCTCGATCTCATCTCGTTTACTCCTTTCGATGATTTTGACGAAGTCCATGTCGTAAAATGCCCTCCTTTTGTTGCTGTGAGACAAAAAGACAAATTTTTCGTCTCCATATTCATATATAAAAATTTATTTCTATTACTGAATATATAAAAATTTTTGTCTTTTTGTCTCAAAATCCCCAAAACGCCTGCGGCACAGGGCTTTTGGCTGAGACAAATCCGTTTCAAAAATGTCTCACTGAGACAAATATTTGTCTCAAAATGCGTTGTTTATCATTTTTCATTAACTAACAAGCCATTTTTTCATTTCAAATTTGTCTCAAAATTTCAAATTTGTCTCATTTTCCACCAATATCTTTCTTCGCATATTTCTCCCTTATTCGCTTCTCCGCAGCCCAATGTTTGGCCACTACAAAGGCTCCAAATATCATCCAGAAAACCACCATTACGTTCACGATAACTCCGCACCAATAGAAATATCCCTGCAAAAACATCAGCTGTTTTCCTCCTTTTCAGTCTCATCATTCTCCGCATTTTTAAACGCCTTTTCCAACGCTTCCAACCTGTCCATGTACTCTTCCAGATCCTGCTCAATTGACGTGCTCACGATCAACTGGGCCACCATTCCGACGATCAGAAACAGCACCGCTACGATCATCACCGACTCGCTGTTTTCACACAAAAACGCTCCGAGTTCATCAAAAAAATTCATCAACATTCTTCGCTCGCCCTCCTGTCTCTTTTGCTGCGAATCTTCTCTTCGGTACCTTTCCTGCGATACTTTGGCGGCAGCTCAAATACGGTGATCAGCGTCTCGTTTTTAAAGGCATACACCCTTCCGCAGTACACGCGAATTTCCGCCAGCATCTTGCTTCCAAAGTGCTGCCCATCAATATATCGCCTCAATCCGCCGCTGACCTCGTCCCATCTGACGCCATTCTTCAGTGCCAGTTCCGCGTCCCGCTTCATCTGGTTCTTGGACATTCCAATTCTTTCCTTATACCTCGCTCGGGCATGATCTGTGATAATCACGCATGACAATTTCTAAACCTCCTTTGAGATCAGCTGATATAAGCTCCATGCATCTTTCTTATAGTATCCACTTTGCCTTCAGGATCTCTTGATTTTTTCCATTCATTAAATGAAATCGTGCAATCTTTGCAAAATAACATAGATCCAACGCATCTTCCGAAGTCATCATCAAAAGCTATGTCTCTTTCAGAACTATAATCTTTTATCCTGCATCCACAAGCATCGCAATACTCAGTTACTACCTTCTTGATCATCTGATACAGCTCCTCTTCGTTCCGCGGTAAGTAAATATCAAAATATTTGCAAGAGATAGTCGGCATCCCCATCTGGCGACGGGAATGTTACTCCCTCTCATACAAATATGCCGACATCTGATACAGCTCCTCTTCGTTCTGCGGTAAGTAAATATCAAAATATTTGCAAGAGATAGTCGGCATCCCCATCTGGCGACGGGAATGTTACTCCCTCTCATACAAATATGCCGACATCTGATACCATATCTCCACGTTTCTCTGATCTCTGTCACAGTGCTTCAGGGGGAAGATCCCACCTTCTCCGTTATATTCATATTCCCGTTCCACAAACTCGTCGATAATCTTATCCACATAAACCTGGCCCTCCAGCTCTACATAGCTCTCATCATCGAAAATATCCAGCCCAAGATTAGTCATCATCTCCCAAAACCAATATGCGGTCCTGTCGTTGTCGTCGTCCATGTCTGTCGTCTCAAAATCGATCCTCTGAGCCAGTGCCACCAGCATCTCAAATACCGTGCACTCGTCGCACTCAAATTCTCCGTCCCGAGCATACCACTCGTTTTCAAGATACTGACCCCGCAGCTCCAGTCCGTCCATCGCCCGATTTTCATCACGCTCAATGATCGGCACAAATATCCGGCTGTGCAGATCCTTAGCCACCAGCCAATAGCTTCGTTCTTCCTGGTCAATGTGCACCATTTCACACAGCCAATGGAAATAATCCTGCTGCAAATCCCTGCTCCTACTCAAAACCATACCGGCAAACACCTCCTTTCTTTTGATTTTCTTGTTCAGTTCGCGAATTTATTAACTAATCGTGTTTTTGTCTTGCAGATTTCGCGAAAACATAAACAGCGAGTCTGAAAAGGCCCGCTGTTCGTCTTCAAATTTGTTTTGGTCGCGAATTTATTAACAATATTTTTCAGATGCACTTACTCCATCCACAGTTCTTACAAATATCACATCCGCCTTCGTGAATCAGTTTTTCACCGCACTCCGGACAAATCGGGGCCGTTCGTCCAGCATCGCTCTTCATATACTCCTCAACCACTTCGGGCAGCTTGACCTGCAGATACTTCTCCTGCATCATCTCGTCATGCATCTCCACCAGCGCCTTCCCCACCGCGATCGGGCAGCAGGCTCCGGGAGAGGTGTCCTTTTTTGTGGCACGCCGCACAGCATACGAGGGACAGTTGCCGCAGGAGTTCAGCTGATCCACGATGGCATCCAGAGGCACTCCGCCACGAGCAGCCAGCGAGATCATCCGCGAAAGCCCGGTATAGCTGTTGGCGCATCCGCCGGTGGATCCACGGGACAGATAGGTCTCCATCAGGTCGCCAGTCTCAGGGTCAAAGAATGCCGTGCAGTGCAGCGACCCGCATCCTGTAGTCAGCTTCCGTTTTTTGCCGATCAGGTTGTCGCCGGCTGGAATTATATAGCCACGGGGAATATCGTTGACCTGCGCCATTTCCTTAGGCTCTTCCTTCTTTTCAGTGGTCAGTATGCCGCCACGCCTGCAGTTCTCCCGGAACACCGTCACGCCCTTTAATCCGTACCGCCATGCCGTCATATACAGCTTCTCTACATCCTCCACCGTTGCGTCTTCGGGCAGGTTCACCGTTGAGGAAATCGAGGCGTCCACATACTGCTGCCAGGTACTCTGCATTGCCAGCCTGTTCTCATAGGAAATGTCACGGGCCGTCACAAAGAACTTGGGCAGCTGCTCATCACTCGTAAGCCCATGAGAATCCATATACCGCTTCACGATGGGCGTATAAACCTTGTAATAGACATCTTCACCGTGCAGGCTCTCCGTTTTGCGGGTGTAGTAGTTGGCGAATATGGGCTCGATACCGCCAGAAATACCCAACATCGTCGAAAGCGTTCCCGTCGGCGCGATGGTCAGAAGCTGGCTGTTGTACATGCCGTGTTCCTTGACGTATTCCTTGTTGGCATCGGATACACACTCCTGGTACATATCCGATTTGCAAAGGCTGTCGTAGTCGTACTTTGGGAAGGGATGACCGTTCATCGCCGCCATGTTCGCGGAGGCATATACAGCGGAATTGAAGATCGTATAGGCGACATCCTTGCAAATATCAATGGATTCATCACTTCCGTAGGTGATTCCCATCTTGATCAGCATGTCCGCAAGCCCCATGATCCCAAGGCCGATCTGTCTCCAGTCCCGCACACTATCCTGTTGCTCCTGAAGCGGATGCTTGGGTAATCCCTCGTCCAGCACCCGATTCAGTGCCACCACCGCAGTAAATACCGCCTCACCCAGGTCGTCGAAGTCGAAGTTACCGGCCTCGTCCACGAATTCAGCCAAGTTGATACTGCTGAGCAAACAGCTGCCGCCGGCCGGAAGTGGCTCCTCTGCGCAGGGATTGACCCCGGCATACTGGAAGTTGTCATACCCGCTTAGCAGGTTCCATTTCTTGATCCGATCCCAGAACAGCAGACCCGGCTCTCCCATATCCCAGTTGTTCTCAGCGATCTTGTGGAATATCTTTCTTGCTTCATATAAATCTGTGTTTGTCTCTCCGGTTTCGGGACGGGTAAACACAGTTCCAAATGCCCGATCTGTATCAACCGCTGACATAAACAAATTCGACACCTTCACAGAAGTATTGGCCTTGGTAACCCGATCCAGGTCCTTCTTGATGTCGATGAAGTCCAGAATGTCCGGGTGATCTACATCCATTGAGATCATCAGCGCTCCACGTCGGCCGTTTTGCGAAATCAGCCCAGTCACCATCGAATACAGGTCCATGAAGCTCACGGCTCCGCTGGACTGCTTAGCAGCGTTTCGGACCTTCGCCCCCTTTGGAGCCAGTTTGGAAATATCAATCCCGCATCCGCCCCCATAGGAATACGTCCGCGCCAGCTTCTTGGCACACTCGAAGATGGATTCGATGTTATCCTCCGGCGGCGTGATCACATAGCAGTTGCTGTATGTCACCTTGTTCTCCTCATCGGGAATGCCCCTGCTCGCCAGAATCCGCCCGCCAAAGAGGAACTTTTTCTCGACAATCAGCTTTCGAAGCTGTGGGTCTCCCCCACTTACCCGGTCCAGCCACTGCTCGAAGCTCTCGTCGTTGTAGCGATACTTCTTCTCCCAAATATCAATGCCGATTTGATTCTCGGCACCCAGCCAGTCCTGAACGGTCATTTCCCTCGCCTTGCTCACACATCTCCCTCCTTGCGATGATTGCTCTTCTCCGTGTCAAAGCCATCAGGATACCTGACTTTCAGTTTGTCCACATTCATCTGCAAAATATCATCCAGATCCCATCCCATCGAGTGACAAATCATTGCAATGTACCAACAGACATCCCCAACTTCCTTCTTGGCATGTTCCTCATCCAGCGGAGCGTTGTGGAATATCCACTTCTTAAACAGATCCGTCAGCTCTCCGGCCTCTCCGGTCAGTCCCATCAGACCGTTGATAAGGCCTGCCACGTCCTTCTTATGCATGATTCCGGCCAATAAACGGTCCGCCAGCCTGTCTTGAGCGTGCCCGTCATTGGTCCGCATCGCCAATTCCTGGTATTCATTTCCTGTCAATTCCATCGCCTCATTTCATATGATTGTCTTGTAAAAAATATAAAGACCTGCATTCTCCACAGGTCTTCCACTTTCTTACCTGTTTTGGGCGCGAAAATATAAACTAATCACGCCTTTACATATTTTACAGTCTCTTTCAGTGCTTCATTGGTCTCTTCTTCATCCAGAATATCCATCTCCATTACCGTCATGATGGCGTAGTTGGCAAGATCCAACAGCGTGTCACGAATACTCTCATCGTTCACCTTCTGCTCGCCGCCAACCCTTGACAGCTTCTTAAATCGGTTTAGCTTGTCTGATAGCCTGATCCTCGCCATAGCCATGCCCTCCTCCACAAATGTGTCGTGGAAGGAGTCACCATAGTCGTGGTTTTTCTGCTCGTAAATTTTATTGAGTGCCTTGCAAATATCCATGTGCCGTTCTACTTTATTCATTATTCTTCAATCCTTTCAAGAAAGTCCAGTGAGTCCATTGCCGCGTTGTATGCCATAATGACCACCTTCAGGAATTCAAAACATTCTCCTCCGTTTACAAGATAATTATAAAATGGTATATAAGGTTGGCAAAATGCATCATCTAAAACCTCTACATAGTCGAAATCGTTCCAGTCTTCGTTCTTCGCTGGGAAACATATGTATAACCAAATATCCCCAGTAAGCTCCTGTCCCATGTAGTATACAGAGCCTGGGCAAATATAGGATCCGCCTGTACGTATTGGAATTGGGCAATGCTCCCACGCCTTAAAATCATTCTTAAGCCTGTAACGGTTAATCTTCATATGATCAATCACTCTTCCTCCAAACAGTCCTGAATGCCGTTTTTTCGCCGATTCTGTTCAATTCAGCGACAGAACGTTCCCAGCATTCCTGACAAATTCGCTGATTCTTGCATTCAATGTGCCTGTTCTTGTACTCGCCGATCAAGGCAATGTTTACCCAGCTTTCCTTAATCTCCGCCTCAAACATCGGGCAGTTTTCTGCACATCCTGGGCACACTTTTCTGATCATTAGGTTAAAATACTCAGCCATAGTTGAAATCACCTCTCAGAACGCTCTCAGAGCCCCTAGAAGGCCCCTCTGAGCCGTTTTACCTATCCGGACGATACGTTCCTAAGCCTAAATATCAAACGCTTATATAGCCATTAGAAGCGCTTATGTTACGTCGTTGTTAATCTAGTCTTTCACTGTATTCTTTAACAATCGCCTCCAAAATATCATCGGCATACCCGTCAACCTCATGACTTGTCCCGCTGCTCAGCTCTATCCAGGTCCGATCCGCCTGGCTGGGGCACTCCCTCACACTTACAATGTGGTCCAGTTGTATCCAAATCTTATTTTTTACAAAGTGATCAGAGCCAACGAACTTGTACTCCGTAAATTCCATAAATATCATTCTCTCACCTCCATATTTCAACGCCACATTCTCTTAGTATTTCACAGACTTCCTTTGACGATTTTCCAACAACCACACCAATACTGTTCTTTGTGTCGTTAGTAAAACGAATAACTGTCTTACCTTTTTCACCGTCAATTGGACCATACCAGACTATTTGGTCTGGATTGATGTAAGTATTCCTATGAAAATTCTCGCCTGTCAGTTTGCTAAGTCTTATAAACATTCTCTCACCTCATATAAATTTTCACTTCCACATCCGACTTCTCAAAAATATCAAGAATCATCGGTAGCACAACGCCTTGCCAGTCTCCTCCGTCCAAGCCACAACCTAAGCCATAAGGGATTGCAACAGTCCAGCCGTTACACTCAGCGGTGTCATGCACATTTATTATGCAGTTTTTTACCGCGTTATAATCCGTATAGACTTTGCTTTTGTCTCGTCCGAAGTCATTTTGACCAAATATATTCACGAGATATCGAGAATCCCCGATCCAGCAATATTGCGTCCTGCCGATCAGTGCCTTACTCATATTATCGCATTCGAAAATATCACATAGCCATTTGTACTGGTCGTAAACTGATGGCCATTTATCACGAATCTGCTTGGCCAAACCTTCGCCCATAACACCCTTGCAATTTACCTGATGTGCGATAATATTTTCCTCCGCGTCAAGAGTATCGCCCTCAACAAATCTGACAGACATCTTTTTCATCTCCTCTCACCACAACTCCAACCACAAATCAAAATGCTTCTTATGCTGCCCTCGCTGCAGAATATCCTCCCGCCAGTATTCATTCTTCTTCCGCCTGAACCGCCGATTGCTGTACCTGCGAAACCACTTCTTTATGTTGGGATGATTATGCGAGCAGCCGTATGACCTGCAAAGCCTGCCGCCCTTCTTATCACTTCTATACGCCCCTGGCCCGTACCATCTGCGACCCGTCTCTTTGTACAGCTTTTCCAGCCTCCGCCTCTCTATCCGCTTCGACCGCCAGCTCACATGCAACAGCTCCTTTCTTAAATATCAATCACTCAAAAAGAAAACTATACTCCGGGTCGAATCCATTGTTGCCAACTTTATTTGAACGTCCTCTTAAGTCATCGCTGCTCAAATAAACCCTGACGCCGCGATTTGTGGTATCGGACGATATGTTATTAAGCATAATTATGTAACAATCCCCGTTTTCTGACGCGCTGTATTCCTTCACCACACCGCGCATACGAATCTCAATCTCATCCCCAATATCATACAGAGTCTCCATTGCCTATCTCCTTCCAATACTGTTTAAATAATTCCTGATGCTGAATCATTACCGCCATTTTATTAAAGCAGTCCGAACAAATATCCATGCGAGGCATTCCAAGAGACGGTACTCCCCATCTTATTATCGGTTTCCTCAACCAGTATTGGAAGTCACGATATCCAAGTTTCTCGCCACAAATATCACATATACTACAGATCTTCATTGCGTGCTCCTCTCCTTCTCAATTCATTCCTTATCTCCTCGCACAGATCAAAAGTCAAGTCATCCTGATTTACATAGTATTCTGTCATCCACAGCATTCGTTTCAATTCTTCCAAACTGAACCCTTGCCATCGGTTTACAAAACGAATATCCATAGCACTCACCTCAAAACCTCTTCCTAGGAATATCATTGTTAGCGATCATTTCGTCAAGAATGTTTCCTATAAAGCCTCCTCTCACTTTGGCACGTTTAAATATCTCGTCCATGAGCGTCTCCTGATCGATATCTATGCATTCCTCCTGTTCGCGCATTTTCTTGTCGTGTGCAAGCTTCTTTTCGCGGACATTCTCAACATAGATCCTTTCTCCAGAATATTCATAGTATAGGCTGATTACTTCGCCGTTCCAGTATTCCTCTTTCGGCGTATATTTCTCAATAAACGATTGTATCTGCTTGCGAATATCAGGAAAGCAGTGCTCTATCTCGTCGATCTTCCAGAAAACAGAGCCATCTTTATAGATGCTTCGATCCTTGTACGAATAATATCCAGAGTTCTTGAGTGTCTCATCCACATACTGCCGGTTCCTCATCAACATGCTGTTCCACGTATTCCGAAGGTCCGCCTTTTGGCAAAGACAGCGAATAATATCAAGAGTGCTGATGAAACCACTCTCGTGAATGAAAGACCATTTCTCAAGTCCTTTTTGGGCTTCTTTCTGGAACTTCTCCAGTTCTTTTAAAGAAAGAGGTACATAACTCACCTTCCTGTACCCGCTTCCAAAGTTATCCGTAGAAACCCACTGCTTCTTTTCGTAGCTATAGATGCTCATGATCTTCTTCATAGCTGCATTACTCCTTCACTAGTCGATATTAAATTCAAAAATATAATTGCTGTAATCGGCTAAAATCTCGGGTATGGATTTGCACCACACATAATCTGGATCAGAAGAAAGACAATAACAGTACCAGATCTTACTCCTTAAGCGTCTACTATTGCACAGTGTTCGCTGATGCTTTACCATTGCGTTCTTCCTTGCGCGTAGGATTACTAACAATGTCTATTCCGCCACCGAGAAAAAAAGACCGAGCTCAATAGAGCCCGATCTCAATTACAAACTTTTCCCAAGTTGTAAGTTTTAACCCCATGGCATATTTCAACCACGCTTTTGTATGGTTGAATTTCCACCAAATTTTGTTAATCATTATCTTTACCTCCTTAGTGAATTTTCTTCATAAGAAGGCTTGCTTATCCCGCGAAAAATATAAGAAGACTACTTACTTCACCTCCTTATACCTCTCCCCATTCAGAACCTCCAGCATCGCGTCGTAGGGCGTCGCCTGATAGTCCTGCATGGCCATCACAGCCTCAAACACCCTCGGCGAAGATCCGCTGGCCAGCATGGTTCCAGGCACATCCGAGCGAGTCTGGAAATGGTTATCCCGGCTGTCCACGTTCCAGTAAATCACCTGGGGCATCTTGTATCCGGCCTTCTCATACATCTCGCGCAGCTCATCGACGTGGAGAACATCAGAGAAATCCTTCCTTCCGACATGATAACGCCAATAAACGCGAGCAGCTTCATCAATCTCCATATCCGAGATGATCACCAACCGCGTCGGCATATCCCGCTGAGGAGCGTGCTTTCTCACTGCCATCTCAAGCATCGACTCACATGCCCGGTTCAAATCCGTGGATCCTCCCCAAGGTGCATTATAAGCCAGTTCGAGATTATCATGGAAACTCAGTCCTTCCCGAAGCTCAAAGAAATGCGGCTCGCTCTCAAACGTCATAAAGAGGTTGTGGAACTCTCCGGTGTTCTTCTGGGCAAAGTACATACCAAGGCCTACGGAGATCTCCATAGGGCGACCATGCATAGAGCCAGACGTATCGACCATGCAGAGGACATTCTCGTCACTCTTCACATAGTCAGGAAGATTTTTCCACATAACTTCGATCGTAGGATCTTCAGGTATAAAACTGTAAGACCAAGGTATATATGCATGCACCAAATCCTGAGGAGTGTTCATCGAAGCGTTGATCTTCTTCTCACCCTTCTGAACCGACTGGATATACTCATTATACCGCTCCTCATCATGTCTCCTGAAGGCACAGCGATAGATCATCCCAGCCCGCGAAGGAACCGTCTCATAATCGATCTTACCCCACTCGCCCTTCGACATCTGGCACTCGACAACACGGATCCGTTCACGCAGTCTCGAAAGCAGCTTACGATACTCCTTCTCAGAATATCCAAGGGCTTCACGAGTCTTCTTTCCAAGCACCCGAGTCTCCTTCGACGAAGCGTTACAGCTTTTCAGCCACTTGCCGAGCAGAGAAACAGGTTTGCCTACCGCCAACGCTTCCTCGTCCTTGAACAACTGACGGTTCATCTCGTCCCACATCTGGCTCTCCAAAGGTGTGTCAACGAGAGAATATAAATCGTCCCACCGGCCAAACTCGGGAATTAATCTGATGTCCTCCATCAGAGCGTCGCTGGGATACTTCGTTGCCATGTGCTTAAGTAGCGTCCTGAATACCTCCCGCTCGCCGGTGCCCCCACGACAGTCACGAGCGTAGAATATAATTTTCCTCGCCAGCAACGGATCCTCAGCCACCGCCGCGTCCAGCAGCTGGCAGATACGCTTCTCATCCTGTCCCCGCAGCGCACCGACATGACCATACAGGTCCAGAAGCGCGGAACCAGTGGTCGAGGCAGCAGCATGGCCATTTTCAGTCACGGTCATAGAAGCGGCAGTGCGGGCAGCAGAAGCAAAAATATTGTTAGAATTCATCATGGTTTAGCCCTCCTTTTTTTAATTCGGTAAAAAATAGGTATTGCTTGTTATCCTTATCCAGAAAATATAAGTTTAATCCAAATCCCTAGCTTTCGTATCCGATCCGTCACATATCGTCACCGCAATCGGGTCAATCCCCAGCTGACGAAGGCACATTTCCAGTTCGTCAATCAGATACTTCCCAGGCCGGCCTCCGTGATTGACGATCTTGTTGATACTCGTCGGCTCGGGAATGTCCAAGCCCTGCTCTTTTGCCAGCATTGAAATGTAATTCGCCATCCCCATGGACGGTGAAATAATAGGAACGCCGGTCCGCGCAGATTCTTCCATCAATGTCGTAGTCTTGCCAGAGCACCGTGGGCCAGTAATCAAGCGCATCATTTTTAATCACTCCTTAATCAATATAATATTCTCCGCCGCCGTAAGATACGTTTTGCCGTTGATCTTCACCTGCAGCTGGTCTCCGTCGTCATAATCGTGCCAGTTCTCGACTCTTCCCTCAGCAATCTTTTCTCCGTTCGGACTGTATACGATTGCCCGGTCGAACGAATAAACCGTGTCTATCCATGATCGATTGCCTGTATACTTGCATCCGGTAAGTGCCATCGCCAAAAGTACAGCAAGAATAAGCAGTCCTAATATTTTCTTCATTTCTCTTTCTCCTATTCATCATAGTCCAAATTCATGCTTATCTCTGTCTTACGTGATTCTTCCTTAAATTCTTCGATTTCACAAATTAGTTCTGCCATACAAATGTCTAGCTCAGACCCTCCTCTAGTCGACTCAAGCCAATTCGTCTGCTCCTCCTCATAGCGCGTGAGCAGCTTGTCAAATACTTCTTTGCGAACATAGTTAACGGTCATTTCTCTTCCTCCATTTCGCTCTTCAGTTGTTGAATGGTGTGCCAGACCGGATTCGAACCGGCAATGTATCTTACGTCACGGTTTTTAAGACCGTTTTGTCTCGCCTATTGCAACACTGGCACATAAAAATATAAAGGGCTCTTTTAAAGAACCCTTTTTTGTGATCAGTACATGCCAACATACCGTCTGCTCTGTCCGCGAGTTCTTCATTCAGTTGTCTCAAACCTTGTGACGATCTGAACCTTGTGTGCCTTCACGAACCCCGTCTGATCATTATATTGAATAATGTATTCCCTTGCATTATCCGTTATACCGACATACGGGTACAGCCTTTCAGGAGCCAAATATCCAATCTTTTTCCTGAGAAATGGAAATACTCCGTCACTTCTCTGGTCATTGACGCGCACTTTTTGAGCCTCTGCTTTCACGTATTTAACAGGTACGATCGTCTTGCTATCTAATGCATAAGCCTTGAAAATATCCTCGGCGATTTCTCCGCAAATGATTCGAGCCTCGTCGTTTGGCTTCTTGATGTCCAAATACCGATCATAGACCATATACGCCGCTTCTTTTAAGTCAGTAGCATCTTTTAGCCCCTGCATTACAGGTCCATAGGTTATACCGGAAAGCTCGTCCATGACATATGCCATCTGACTATGCAGGTCATAGATGGTTACTCCGGCCTTTTTGGTATAATTGTATAGTGACTGCTTTCTGGCCCAGTTCTTCCATTTTCCAATGCCAAAACCTTTGCGATCATAGGCAAAATCCTTGAGCTCCAGAGGATCCACTCCTGTGTAATTCTCATATCCCTTGAACGGATCAAACCCAGATCGCAAATATAAACCGGCAATCAGTGCGGCTGTGCCAATGTCATTCTCAATGATCGGTTCAAAATATCTCCATGCCGCGTCTGTGTTTTTATAGCTCTTGAATTTATAGTGGTCACCCATTCTATCCCTCCTTCTCCTCCAACGGGCACAGACACCTCCTGCCCGTCTTGAACACGTTGATCACAGTCACTCCGTCTGCGGTCTTGTAGGTGGCAGGTCCGACCAGCTCCTGATAAAAGGTCACTGGGCAATTCTGGTGCTCAGGCTTCAAAAACTGGCAATTGCCAAATGAAGTCTGGAACGGACAGGTGTCGCACGTCCACGGAATGCTGTTCATGTTTTCGATCTTTGCAACGATCATGTCCTTCGGTTCCTCCTTTTTGATCTTGTCGATATAACTCAAACTACACCACCTCTCACGATGTCCCTATAGTAGCTCTCCTCGTGGTCGATTGCAATTTCATACATCTTATCCTCAACCTCGTCCATTACATAAATATAATCCTGGTCCGTCTCCTGTGCTCTGTTCAAAGCTTCCTCTCCAACGATCTCGACGGCATTTCCAACGCGATCGTCAAAGGCATCCGCCAATACTTTATCCCTCTGATAATAGGTCAGACTTTCCGAATCACGGTATTCAAAGTCCTCCTCATATTCCTCCTGGCTCATCATTGAGAACATGGGCTTCCTGGGTTCTTCTTCCTTCTTCACCACAACCGAAGCCCCCTCATCGAATGGGTCATCGAATTCCACATCTTCATCGATGTCATAGTCATCATCCCCTTCCTCTGTAGAATATCCATGCTTTTTAGCCATCTCCGCGGTTTTGCGTTTCTCCTCCCTTGCGCTCTCCATCTGGCTCATTATGGACGCATTCAACTCTGCATCCTTCAACCGCACCTTTTCTTCTCTCTTGCGAATATCCTCTCGCTTCTTTTCGTGCAACCGACTGTAAAGCTGATTGTTTTCATCGGTCAGTTCATCAATCCTCTTCTTGTAAGTCTTCGCACAGCTGGCTCCAACGAATACGCCACTCACGACTCCGCCAAGAATCATGCCGATCAGTGTAAATATAATCTTATTCATTACTAAGCCCTCCTCCTACTTTCTGGCATCTAATTCGCTGTAGAGGTAATCGTTCTCCTCAGTCAGCTGGTCGTTCACCTCAATCAGGTTATTATTCTCCCCGATCAGCTCATCTATTTTCTTATTGTAGATCTTCGCGCAGTAGGTTCCAACAAACATGCCTGTAATAAGTCCGCCGAAGATGATTCCGATCAGTGTAAATATAATCACAATCATTCTTAAAGCCCTCCTAAACGCTAAATCGAAAATGTAATGGGCGGCAGAGAATATCCACCGCCTATAGTCATGTTGCCTAAGAATCAGTCGTAGATCAGCGGGATCTTTGCCCACTTACGCCTTCCCTTGTCTGACATATTGTTGAATATCAACTGCTCAGCCTTCTCCTTGTTGTACCTGCGAATCAGCTTGTCCGCTTCCAGGTTGAAGGATTTGTAAGGAGCGTCCCCATCCGCGTGCTTACCATATCGGCGATCATATTTCTCAAGATCCGCATTGATGTAGCCGATATATCCGTCCACGTTGGGATTGATATAACAATCTGCCTGGCTGCAATAGGGATCGGTGAAACCCTTGTTGACAGCCAGTTGATACTTACCCTCAAGTACGCCAAACTCTACAACATTGTCAGAGCCTTCCTTCCAGACCTTACCAACATCATGGAATTTCGCGGCAGTCTTAGGGTCAACGCCGAATCGGAGCATCGAATTTTCAAGTCTCCAGTGGCCAATCGTTCGCAGTTCCCAGGTAGCCGTATCCTGCTCCTGGCGTACAAACTGCAGCTTCTCCAGCTTGCTCTTTCTGGCCCAGGCGTCATTGTGCCAGTACCACTCGCCGGTCACTTCATTGAAATATCCATCGTTCAGGAAGAAGCCATAAGGATTGAGGTTATCGTCGGGATTCATCTTTACGACCTTCTCAACGTTGCCGTTCTCGTCCACATGCTCCTCGATGGAATATCCCAGCGCCAGTTCCTCGTCGACTTCTTTACCGTATTTCTCAGCCACCCGCTGCCTGTACTTCCTATAGGCCTCCATTGCAGCAGCGTAGGCAGCCGTCATAGCCGACAAATTCTTGCGAAGGATTGTCCGCCCCTTCCAGATCAGGAATACCGAGCCCACCTCCAGCGTCACGGGCAGCCAGTACGCCTTTACAATGTCCTTGGCAAAGTCGATCCTGGCTGCCATCAGAGCGTTTTTTTGAGATTCAGTCATGCTTGCCTGATCGACATAGAC
>Ga0326511_10000711_pt1 | contig 29067 bp, 26 predicted proteins | sample 0_2496_0518_D_FD_203701 | JGI IMG/M metagenome (GOLD analysis project Ga0326511, IMG submission 203701) | Bovine rumen microbial communities from UC Davis, California, United States - 0_2496_0518 | ecosystem: Host-associated > Mammals > Digestive system > Stomach > Rumen | place: USA...
ACCCGTCCAATCATTCTCATGGAAGAAAGCCAAATAAGCCAACTTGTCATTTTTGAAATACCGTCCTTTCTTATCCTTCTGCACATGACGGTAACGGCGGCGGTTCTGGTTCTTGTGCTTCCATCGTTCAAAAGCCTCCTGATCGTCCGAATGATGCCCCAATACCAGTGACCCAAACTTATCTTTTCTGCACCCGTGAATATAACATATCTGCTCAGGAGGAATACCATATTCACTTTCTAGGAACAAAGTATAGTTAAAGTTCAGAAAGAAGGCGTCTTTGTCTATATCCAGCATCCTCTTCCGAAATCCCCTGGCATAATGAAGCGTGTTTATCCATCGATGGAAATGATACTTCATCTCAACTGTGCAAGACGTGACGGCATCTGTTATTTCATCCAAAGGCGCAAAATACTGGGCGTAACTAAAGTCATCATCATCCTCATCTACTCGTGGCAACTGCATATCAAGCATATCAAACACCTTCTCCCTGTTTAGTTCACTAAGGTTGGTTTCAAAGTCTCGCCACAGATTTGAACGGCTCCAAGTGGCCACAGGATAGCGCAATCCATATTCGTTATGTCTGTACTCGTATGGTTGCATACACCAAAACCAGCCTACGGGCGTTGAAAAGCTTCTTTCCAAAGAGCGAGGTCCAAAATACAAGTCGAAATACCCCACTGTTTGGGGACTTCTCCTATACAGATAGCGACGAAAGCTCATATATCCCGATTCAGCCCCGTGATAGCGGTCAAAACCATTTCCTATCACATATAGGTGCTTGGTCTGTTTCCCTCCAACTTTATATTGCCGCTGTAGAGAACGTGGCGCAAGCGAACCGCCCTTGTCGTAGCAGTATTTTGTCATCTCTTCCACCACCTGCGATTTTGGCATATCTAAAGGCAAGGTACTCAAAAGCGAACTTACATTAAAGAGCTTTAAGTACCCCAATCCTTCCAGTGGCAACATACCGTGGAGTTCCGAAAACCAATCCTGTGCACGGAAAACAAACGCACTTCTTTTATACTCTTCCGTATTTTTGTCCAGCTTCGTAGCAACATTTCTTTGAGAGGGTACAATGTCTTTTATCCTTCTCAGAATTTCCTTCAATTCGTGTTTCTGAGAAACGATATAATCCTTCGATTTCCTCACGGCCTGATAGTGCGCCGTTATTCTGTTCTTCAGCGTTCCTGCCTGTGATTGCTTCCCAACCGCCATATAGAATGCCACCATGGCCTCTGCCATTTTGAATCTCATCAGAGCGGCATCATACCCCTCTAACGGTTCCGGCACCTCCCTTTTGAACAAGGCATTTAATTCATAGGCACAACGATACATCTTCTCCATATTGCCATCTTTCACAGCCTTATGGAGTTCTAATATCGATTGTAAGAGTTTTGACTTGTTCATAATTCCTTCGAAAAGTTCATGCTTTCACCACAAATTATTCTCACACATACTGATTTACATGCTTATTCTCATCCGCAAGAGCCAGCAGTTTATCAAACAGATTCACCCTTTCAGGCTTCAATTCCCCCGCATTCATCCTTTTCTTCGTCGCCTTCCACCAATTCCGAAGATCCCTTTCCTCTGCCACGTAGCGAGAAGGTTTCCTGTGATTCTCACTCAAGAACCGCATAGCCTTCTCAAAGTTTTCTATCCATCTTTCATCCTGAGTCATATGCCTATTATACCTTATTTGTCTGATGCCAAAGAATATTTGAACTTAGGCCCATATTATTTTACCTCATCTTCTTTACTACCCATAGATTGCTTTCTCATTAGCATTCCTTAGACGTTCATCCACAATATTTTTCTCCCATACTTTAATGTCTTCAAGGAAAAACGACCTAGCTTCAGCATTTGCAAGTTTCTCCGCATAGTCCTTACACAACTCTATCCTTCTCCTATATAGTGGTATTCCACTGCCTGCCCAACTATACGAGTGGAACCTACAGCCAAATCCCGACATCACAGATTCTGAATAATAATTATCCATCAATCTTACAACCCCGGGGTTGGTCTTTCCATCCAAGCTATACATAAACAGACTACTCAGCACATATGCCCTGTCATCCTTGTCATCGCCCTGTTCTACCCAGTCAAACCATTCATCATACGATATCACCTCGTAACAAGGTCTCGTTTCGCCTTCCTGCGGATAACTGGTTCTCAGGAACTCTATCCAGTAATGTCGTTCCTCCCTGCTTTCCAGAATTTGCATGATTCTTGGTTTTAGCACTTCTTTATAAGCTCGTAAAACCTTCACATAAAGCCTTCCAAGATAGTAGTTATCCCTTGCTTTAATATCTTCCATGGCCTTTTCCGTCAGCTTATGAATCTTGGCATCAGTTTCCTTTCTCATTTCCATCAGTCTCAAATCACAAAACAGTTATTCCATATTGTCTGGAAATGGAAACGCCTGCAAAGCGTCTATCTCCTCAGCGAGGATGCGTAGCACCTTAAATCAACTGTCCCATCTTTCTTTCACGCGCCTTCCTTCCAAGCAGTCAGGACTGATTGCAATCGTCAGCACCTGTATATTGCTTATCGCCTTCTGTAACAGCCTCGCTACTTCCCTTATAAAACGATCAGAAAAAATCCGCACATGATTATATTCATGGCAAAAGAACACATCAAGGTCTAAATTCACTATCCATTTCAGATGTTCATGCTCGGTTTGAAGATGACTCGACCATTTCTCAACCATATTCTGGCTGATTGCGAATAATAGATATAAAGGGGAACTTTCTTGAATTTCCATCTTCTTATGCCCCCAACCTTCGCCATCAGCAGATCCATATTCTTGAGTGACAAACAAGTTCGTATGAAACCAATTAGGGCGAAGTTCATGCATAATCCTTATGTAGTTATCCCATCTGAATAGCTTACAGTCATCTGAGCCACCTCTCATTAGGCATGTAAATTCTTTATAAGACATCATCGGATTGCTTTCAATAATATCAAGAGCCTCACTATAGTAGCAATCCAACAAGTCATAATGCTGGTCAATGTGCATAAAGTTATATTGCTCATTAGCCTTACATTGTTGAAGCCAGCACCATGCAGCATCTCTGTGATTATCCATCACATAAACATTAGCGTTTTGCCAAAGCATTACATCATTTTCAAAAAACGAAATCTCCTCATAATAATTCTTTGGCAATTCTTTAATCCAATTCCCCATATTCACATCCTATTTATTTACGCAGCATCCCTTTTCATCAGTCTCTTCACCTCTTCAATAGTCATCATTGGCGAAGCCTTTTCCATACGCCTCACCGACCATTCTCTCAGATACCAATTCAGATGTATGAACTTACGCTCATCATTTTGTATCAGATCTGCAAACAACTCTTGCACTTTAGTCCATCCCTCTTCCGTTGCACAAGCAATAACACCCACTGCATTCAGTATACCAGTATACTCCGAGCGGTGCAGATTGTCTATTGCTTTCGAATATACGGTCATTAACAATGGTAAGGCCGATATATCATACTGTCTAATGTCCGACCTCATATCTATGACTTGAAGATGATTCTCTACATATTTGAGACCCTTCACGCTTCCTTTCAACAGCAACAGTCTGACAGCTCTGCTTTTCAAACCTTCATCCAATTCATCAAAGTCATTCTCCAAGTCTCTCTTTACATATTCATCCATCGTAGCATCCGGTGATAAGTGTTCATAAATAAACAGTCGCTTTTCAGCCCCGCACCTTTCCATAATGTCATCATTCAGCACCATGCTGCGTGTTTCACTGTTATCTAGCAATGCCTGCGCAATGCTCAACGATGGGTCTGAACACGGCAGTGAGAGCATAACATCTACGGTTCTACCATACTCCGATGAAACACCTTTCTTGATAAGATAAAGACACCATAACTTCCAGCTTGTCTCATTATGTCTTTTTGATTGGTCCATGCATGCTCTTAATGCTGTCAGCAACTTCTGTCGGTTGTCCGTAAACCTTTCACTGATATAGTCAAACAGATAATAGTTCCTACCCGAATAGCCTTCCCCTCTAAGATAGATATGACAATATGAATAAGGCAGCAACTTCAGAAGCAGATCATCGTCCACTGTAACATCATGGTGCAACAACACCGTTATGGCTGGATATTCAATATATAATTTTTCATTACTTAAGTCATTTGCCAACTCAGCAAGCCAGTTCACGGTGGCATCTTTGAATAGTTTTGCCTGTTCGTCTGTCAATTTTATTTTTCCATGCTCGCTATAAAGCTGTTCATTCGTATATAATACTACAAGTTTCTGGTAAACCTTATAGTCTTCCACGTATTCCCTCACTTTCTGCAAATCAAAACTATCTTCTGCTCGGTTATAATGCTCATAAAACACACTGCTCACATAACGACTAATCCGTTCTTCCTCCTCATCCGTAAACTTCACTTTCACATGTCGAAATTTACTTATATCCTCCTTTGTCTTTGGGGCTTTTTCATCTACAATACTAAGCACCTTCTTCTTGAACCTCTCATAGTCCATCATCTCGTTATACTCCTGCTGTTCCATGATTTCCCATTTGGTCGGTGCATTTTTATCACGCCAGAATTGAGGATAACGATTCTTCCTGATAATGTCTATTTCCTTCAGCATTTCCTCTGTTGCAAATTGCGAAAGACACGACAACAAACTGTCACCATTGGGATTATTATAATCCAGCACATCTGCCACCTGCTCCAGTCTTTCTTCATTCAACAGCAACGCTGCACAATAAGCCTTACCTTCCAGTTTCCGAAGTTCTTCATAGCCATTGGCAGTAATCGTGTTATCAATGAAATATCCTCTGAGTGTTTCCATCGATTTTTCGAAATAATGCTGTGTCGATTCTATGTGGTCAAAGAATTCTATAAACACATCTTTCTCCTTTTTTCTGAAACGTCTGTCTTCAGCCATGTCAGTCAGCATATCATAAACAAAGTCTGATGCTTCTGGGTACTCACCAACAAATCCTTCCACTTTCACAAGCAGTTTCCCGATAATTTCGTCAAATTTATCCTCATCAGTTGTCCCTAACAGATGATTTACAAACTCATACTTCAACTGCTCCAGGGCTTTCTTTACACTTTCCCAAGTAGTAAAAGCCTGATATGCTTCATATAGATTATCTCTACTTATTATTCTTGTATAGCCATCCTTTCTAATGTCATGTATATACTGTCCCTTTTCTATGATTACATCTGCATATTTCTCCGCGCAGTCAGTATCTGTAAAGTATTCCACCAAATGGTTTACAATATTTGGATGCTTAGAGTCTTTAAGTATACGATAGATAGCATCAGCGTTTTCCTCAGTTTTCAACCAATGACTTCTCAACACCTCAAAGAATACATATATATGTTCATCGTCTTCCTTAAACTTCTCAAGCATTTGCAATAGTAGCGTTCTCAAATCATAGGCTTGCGCTGTTGTCAAGTCCTCTATTCGCAAATAGCGCATGAGGAAGAGTAAATTCACTGTATGGCTGTTTATTTCTTCACATCCTCTCAACTCATCCATCAAGTAGTCTATACTCTCTGCCGAACAACCGAAGTTCATCAGGTCTTCATATTTCGATGACATGTAGTCTGCCAGTCGCAGAATTTTAGACTTATGCCATTCCATGATGTCTTTGAATATTGCAGTGCGCTGCTGGATATCAAACAAATTTCTGTCAACATACAGCACCATCTCTTTATTGTCGCTTACTATCCATGCCAGTATCTGCTTCGCCAATTCAGAATCTTTCGGAAGTTGAGCAAGCAACAATGCCACAGTATTATTCCATCCTGTCCTTATTATCTTTGTGCCATGATAACAGCACAATTTACGTATTTCATCCAGCGAACCAAGCGCAAACAAATACCGTGATACGAAATACTCTTTAAAAGAATTATGCGTAAAGCCATATCCGCCATCTACAGGTTCAATCAGCCCAGTTCTCAGAATCCTGTTATAATCATCATATCTGTTATCATACAAATTAAGCAACTCTTCTTTTTTCAAACCATTAGCACCGGTCAATTGCATAGCCACGGCCATCTCACCAAGCAATCTTTTCCCTTTGCTTGTCATTTCAGTATCTTGTTTAAGGCCAAGTTCCTCTTCTTGCTGTAATCTTCTGTCAATAAAGAAGTCATATAATTCTCCTTTGTTCTCCGGCAAACATTTATTCTTTTTGTAATAATCTGCCAGTGCCATAAGATAGAAAGGTGTACGCACAAACTCATATAGTTTTCGTTTCTCTATCTCCTCAACAATATGGCCAAGCCCCTTTTCTTTTAGGAAATTCACGGAGTCATTCCAGTTAAGGTCATTAAGAGCTAATTCTGTAAATCCGTTAAAGCGATGCTCACCACTAAAGTTCTCTCTACATGTAAGTACTATCTTCATGTAAGGATGTTCTTCTGCGTATGCCTCTATCTCATTGTATAAACTAAACCTTATATCTCCTTCAAATTTCTCGTCAAGTGCATCAATGATAACCACCAAACCTTTCTCTATATCCTTGCTCAAAGCAGGAAGTTCCTGTCTGATATCCTTGCACCCTTTTATCTTGAACATAATAGGTACAAGTTTTCCTTCATTCTGCAATTCCCATCCTAGGCGAAGCAATTCTGTAGTCTTTCCTGTCTGGGCGTCACTATACAGAATAAATCGATTACCTTCACATTCCGTTCTTCCAGATACTATGTCCATCAACTTATACCGCTCAAACTTCCTGTGGGCCAACAGATATTTAAACACCTCTTCGCTTTTCAGTCGCTGCGTACAATATCGCTGAATGTACCCTTCTACTTCTTCAAACTCTCTTTTCCCTTTATGATGCGTATTCAGTGCTTGCCATATCTTTTCCTGCATATCGTGAAGAGCCTTCTGTTCATCCAATATGTCCTTTGCATTTAGTAAGTTTTCATACACATCCTTATTCAAAGCCCTAATGCGGAGGCTTTGTAAAAACAGTTTTCCTTCGTTAGTTTTTCCTAATTCTTCTTCATAGAGCCTATATAATTTATCTAAATCATCATCGTATGCCCCATGATGAGCTATCACGTAATTACTGAATTCAGAGATCGACTTCATTCGGTATTTCTTATAGTACCCTCTTACATAGGAACTCGATTGCCATCTCTTTACAGCTTGTTTGAAGGCCTTCTCTTCAGGTGTTGGTTTCATCCTTTCCCATATTTTTTTAATAAACCCAGCGGTAAAAAACGAAATAATGGCTCCAACAATCTTGTCAACAATGTCAAGACTGCAGAACCATTCATAAATCGTTTTAATAAATGCTATCACATCCATACTTACAGTTCATCTTAAAACATCACCCCCAATCTCTTCCACCACATCTTGCACTAGTTTCGATAATGGTTTCAAATGGATATTTTCTTTATTCATGTAATACCCAAAGAAGAAATAGCCAGGATCGTCCACTCCATCGTCAAATAAGCTATTCAGTCCTTCTTGAAGCGATTGTCTATAATAACCACTATTGGCCCGTAATATAACTATGATACGTTTCACCACATCCATATGTTCCGCATAAATCAAGTCAACATGAAATAATTTCTGATGATTCTCCAGCAGCGCCATATCGCTATCGCAGTGCAGTTTTACTTCAAGTCTGTCCATATCCTCCTTCACGTAAGCCATAACAGCCTTCTCTGGAGTCAGTTCAAATCTGAAAACATCCAAATTCTCTTTATTTCTAGTGTACAACTCAAACAAAGCAGTTCTCGCTCGCTTAATCTGATTGCATGTCGGACAACTGGGCTGCAGGTTATAATAGCTAGTACAGAGAAATGGGAACTTCGATTCTGGCATCCTATGATCAAACTGGTATGTAGCAATCCGTTTCTTCCTTCCGTTTTCTACAAACACCTCGGTAGTGATAGCAGGCTGAGCATTACAATACACACAGACCTTTATCTTTTGTGCCTTCATGTACTGTCGCATGAGTCCCGACCTGATATTTTCATATCCCATGCAACCTATTACCTGCTCGTAAAAACTCTTCTTACTTCCATACTCCACCTCGTCTGTCAAAATATCATCCCATTTCTTGAAATACGCCTCATAGACATATCCCATCATGTCAGGTGTTAGCACAAGCAGGTTCTCATATAATATAATGATTGTATATACATATCGGGCATGCTCAATATAATCAGCCCGTTTCACAAGTTCCTTATAAAAGGCTATCAGTTTTTCCTTCGGCGCATTTCCTGTCCCCCAATCCAGCAAGTCCGGTCTGTTACCTTTCATTACCTCGGCAAACTCCCTTACCCTTTCTTCAATAGTTTTATCTATCAGAATCCTTCTCATAGTATACGCTCTAATAGCATTTTCAGCCGCTTATATATAAACGGTTCACTAATACCCTCAACAAATATCCTCGCCTGTTCTTTGTCCCATCCATCTACTCCAGCTTCACCCGTTTTCAAGTATTCTACCAGCGACAGAATCTTCTTACGCGCATATTCCCCAATAAAGCCCTCATGCAAAAAGAAACTCTGATGAAGCAACTCACTGATGTTCCCCGCCATTGGCTGTCGTATATTTCTCCCCTCTAGTTCTCCTTTGGTCAGCTGATGCCCTTTCTCCATATAGGATATCAGCTCGTTCGGTATATCGCTAAGGATAAACGGGCTGTGTGTCGTCATCATCAGATGTATACCAAATGACTCGTTCAGATGCAGCCTATCTACCAGCAGTTCCAACAACCTGCTGATAAACATGCGCTGATATTCTGGATGGAAACACACTTCGATTTCGTCCAATACGATACTAACCTGATAATAGTGTACCTGATTCCTCGGCACACTCTTCAAGTTCAACAAGTGATATATCAGCGTCGATAATTGATACAACATCTGCTTCTGGCCCGATGACATCCTTTTAAATGGAATATTATTCTCCCATTCACATTTTTCCGCATCCCATCTTTTCATGTAGATAGTCTGCAAAAAAATATTAGGCGGCAAAGCCCCAAGGCAATCCTCAACACTTCTAAACTTGTCTGGAACATTCAAATTACGCCGGTATTCATCAAACGTAAAGCTCCTCTCCAACCAACTAGTATCAAATTGCGGGTCTTTTACTTTTGCTGTTTCTATCTTTCCAAGAAAACGCAACGCCTGATGCACTTTCTGTTCAATATGGGTTTCTCTCAGTTTTACCCGCTGCACCAACCGTCGCAATAAGGATCGTTTCCCATACCCTTTTGTCGACACCCCGAATACTTTGTTTATATCCCCAAACCGGTTGAATTCTTCATAAAAGGGATACGTTGCTGCAATATTCAAAACCTTGTAAACCAAATAGAGCCTTAGATAGGCTTCGGTATCACTCAATGCTTCTGTCATTGGATAGCCCAATTCATCAAGCACTATCCACGATATCGTATTCTTCCTGCAGCTGGCTATCTTAAATTGCTTCAAATCCCCACCTTCTGCCAGAAGATTCTTCTTTTCCTGGTCTGGATTATCTTTATCAGGTTTTTCGTATATGGGCTTAAACCTCATATAGAAATCCTTCTTCCTGTCATAGCTAATATAGTCCAAATTATAGTCTTCTATCAATGGGTGTTTGTCCATTCGCTCGCTAATCAGCAATGCCGATAGCCGGTTCACAGTCAGTGCTGCCTCTGTATCCATATTAATCTTACCACCGTCCCTGAAAGGATTCAGTACGATTGGACACATATAGCCATCATTTTTATGGAAAACGCCCTTCAGCCAGTTTTTCTTCTCTACCCAACCTTCATCCACTACAAACGCACCGCTTTGCTCATCAACAACAAATGCATTTCCATCTTTTACATACAACTCATCGTTCCATTCCAGTGACTCTTCCTCATCATAATCGGCCGATTGGAATCCAAGCATCGAATAATTGGTTGCCACAGTATAGAAAAGCAGTTTTCCCAATATCCTTTTATGTTCCAGCGGTCGCATGTCCGACAGATCACAAAACCCCTTATCACTATATTCTACTTTTATGCTATCATAATACGTATCATTCTCTTCCGAGTGCCCTCTCAACACGCCATCACTCAGCCAATAAACTTTGGAATCAAACTCTATCCAAAGCGACGTGTCGCGACAACATAGTTTGCAGTGGTGTATACCACCATTATCAACATCCTCAAAAGACTTCACGTATTCTAAGTCTGCATAAATATGTCTGGCATAGCGAACTTTTGCTGACGCATCTCTGCTTTCCTGTTTGCACATCACAGCCCCAACATTATTCACCATACGGAACATAATATCCAGTAACGACGACTTGCCGCTACCGTTTTTTCCTACGATGGTATGGAGTGTCACATTCTTCCCAAAAAACTCTTTCAGTTTTGTTTCTCCGAATAGATATTCCCCGGCTTCAAGGTTCTTTCGGTATTGACACTCTGTGTATATGGTTATGCTTTTGATATCAAACATACTGAATAATCATCAATTTCGTTATCTTATCAACTTATACTATTTCATAAATATATCATCACCATCATCTCACCAAGCTCGGTACCTTGGTAAATATCCTTATATCATCACAATGTCAAAAATGAAAAAAATCCATGCTGTACACCTTCACCTACGGATTTACATTCAGCACCCATCCACTTATTGTATTCATCGATAGCCGTTTGGTTCTCAATATTATAGAAATAAGCCATACACATATCATCATACGCATTAAATGCTTTCATAATTTCCAACATCCGCTTGTCATCCTCTTTGTAACTATCCTTGATATCCAATATTCCAGGTGTCATCCTTCTCATATTGTCAATCATAACGTTCAACAAATCGACAGGGTTTGAATGAAGGCAATCAATCACTTGATGATTCAAAGCAGAATCCCCATCAATCGTCTCTACATTAAAGTGAAGTTTATTCTCATTACCATCCCCTTTATGAGGCATATCTACCCGTATCACGTATGGAACACGCTTCCTATCATAAAGGTATATCTTCATTCTGGTTGTATGATTCTCGCTGCCGCGATTTTCCACCTCCAGATTCTCATTAAGAGGTGTGACTGGTATTTCTATTCTGAAAATGTATGCATTATGAAAGTTGTGAAGAAAGAAACACATCATATCAAGCAACGATTTCTGATATTTTTCATCAGACAAGATAGCAATCAGCAAGGAAGAGCAAAAGGAAACAAATGCACAATAACCCTGCATGATCTTTACAGTCGAATAAACGCCATCTAACAATAGTTTTGTGTCAATGGGACTTTCCTCTCCTTCTAGTTCAAATCCGTAAAAAGTAACCCTTCCCACAAATGACATAAACACCTCACTATGATAAAGTGTAATGCCATCTGGATTGCCGAATGTTTTCACTTCTTCAGGCACGTCACCCGTTTCCTGTATGAATAGCTTGATAAGAAACTGAGCAAAGGAGCAGTTCGTAATAATTAGATTATTTCGCAGTTTTGATGCCAGTTCGCCAATTCTTATATCCAAATGGTATTTATCAAAATATTGGCGTAACTCTGAGAACAGATTATTTTGAACTTGCAGATACATGATTAACGAAAAATCGAGTTGTGTTCCAAGTTCCTCAAAAGGTCCGAATAATGATTTGCCATTATCATCTTGAAGCTTTATCCATCTGTGTTTAGGCAAACAATTATAAACATCTTCTAATGCAATGTTTACTGGTTTAGGCATATAGTACAATTCTATAATAGCCTTGAAGTCATCAAAAGATATTCTATATTCATGGATGTACTTGAACAGCGATGTCCATAAAAATCGCTCTGTTGGTGTCAACACCCCTTTAAACTTCAATTTCTCATAGTCTGATATGCTATTATTTCTTGCAGCCGCATCAATACTTTCCAAAAGCATTTCCCTCCTGTCTTCTGGCATATCCGCCTTAAGAAGTTCTTGGGTATACTTCTCCTTAAAGTATTTATATCGCCTATATTCTTCCTCCTGCAATTTATGTAAACTCTCAAAAGGATCTATTTTAGAATCATCCATATCAATTCGACTTTTTTATTACATCATCAACTTTTCAACTAAATTATTCAGTTGTGACATTTTCCGTTTCCGTATCTCTCTCAATTCCTTGCTTATCTTTGCCATAATCAACTTCAAACACATACGCCTTTCGTGACGCTTTCTTCTCCGAAACTACAATCACTTTATGCCCTTTATCCATTATTTCATGCAGCACCCAATAATTGGGATGGTGATATCCATTAGTTGTTCCCGATGAAACTATATAATGTCGGCGTTTCCCATCACCCATTTCTGAAAGCCAATTTCCCTTGGCTCCATGATGTGGTACTTGCACCATGCCTATCTCGTCATAGTTTATCACAACTTTCAGTCGTTCCCAGGGATCAGCCGACTGTCTATAATCAAAATCACCCATATAGATACAATGAGCCAGCCTGGGTCTTGGCATTGGCTTCACCCCATCTACAGGTTTTGAAACCACTACCAATGTATACAGATTATCATTAGTAGATCCCATCGCCTTTCGGTATATATCTCTAAGACTGCTCAAATAATTCTTTATCAAATAATCCAAGTTGTAATTCGGTCCAAAATGGAAATCTATCCTCGTTATGAGATCTAAAGTCCTCGGATCATTGAACTTGATGGAATTGAACGGGATAAACTCCCAATACTTATTAACGGGAATTCTGTCACCAGAGTACCAACGAGTCTTAACCATTGGCGCCCTAACCCGTCCATCTTCTAATATCTGAGGCTCATCTTTTTTGTCGGGGCCTACAACAATTATCTCTCCATATCGTTCAGAGCCTTTCCCACCATAGTACAAATCTTCAATAACTTTATCTACTGCTTCTGCATTGCCCCTACTGTATCTAAGGTGATTATGTACTCTCGTAGCAATAATTGCAGGTTCATCTAGCATCGGAATAACAGTCTTTTTGACCCTCACATTTTCAAGTAATCGTTTAAGCCCGTTAATATGGTCAGCATGGAAGTGAGATATAAACAATATATCGATTTGAGAAATTTGCAACTTGCGCTTCTTGAACAAATCTATCTGATCATCAAGGCTCGCTTCCATATTCTTTTCACCAGTTTCCGTACCACAATCATATACCATTATGAAACGGCTCCTGTCTTCATTATAGAATACTTCCGTATAGAAAGCCCCTTGTCCTACTGGATGAAATGTTCGTTTTACATATACCATAAATTCTCAATCATAAAGTCCTTGTATATTGCGATATCATCGCGACCATTCCTAGTAGTCTCTGTGCTCGATGGTTTCCCCATCGAGTTTATCTCATACTTCTCATCTCCCCCTCCACCATCTTCATCAGCTTCGGCATCATCACCTCGATCTTCCGACACTTGACCTTGTTGTAATGGAAGTCCATATCGTCCAACAGCTCATTGCACAGATCTTCATCCATGTCCCCACCAAATCCTGCGGCTACGACGGTGATAGCAGCGAGTTTTCGAGCATCCTTTTCTTCTCTTAAATACGATGACATCAGTATCGTGGGCAGCATCTCATACAGGATGTTGCAAGACTCGACCTTAGGTCGCTCATTCCGAAGGTCTTGAGAGCGCAATAGCTCAAGGAAATAATCATCATCCTGAAGAAACGCATCAAGCATCTCCTCTTGGTATTGACGAAGCAAGAGAAAGAACTTCTCCTTTCTAAGTCTGCTCTTAAAGAACTGAGGCAGCGTCATAGTCCAATAGAGCGCATGCGACAATACAATCCTATCCTCCGAGGAGTGATGATAGAACAGACGACCCTCCTTTGGATGCGTTTCCTTTAGCTGTTGCTCCATTTGAGCGAACTTCTGTCTACGTATCTCCTTCAGTTCATTTTTGTCCATTTTGCAACATAAGAGTATAATTATTCAACGATAGTTCTGCAAATATAAGAATTCTCCATGGATTCTGTCCTATTTCCCGTTAACAATTACGCATTTTTAACGAGAAAAGGGCTTTGATATCAAATCTCAGCCCATTACTTTACATCACCCCTATTCTCTCAAACACCCTCCTGAATGCCTTATTCGGATTCTCCTTCACTATCTCTTCCGCAACCTCTCGTGCAATCTTCGCACACTCAGGAGAAGAGTTATAAAGCCTCTTTATCCAGCCTGCGAAATAGTCATAGTCGCTGCCCTTCTTGCATTCCGGTGCCCTCCGCTTCATCCGCTCTATAATATTCTGAGCAACCTGCCTTTGGTCAGCCTCTGACATATACTTGGCATATTTCTCCAGATTCTCCTCCGCATTATATGAGGTATGCATGCAGAACTTCACCAAGTGGTCATACAACTTTCGCTCCATGTAAATCTGCGCCTCCACATCATCATAGTCTGTCAGAAACACGTCATCGGCATTATGGATGGCATCATCAATGAAAGAATTCCATTCTTCCTTTGACAACAGCTCCCGAAGCTTGTCATAATAAGGTTGTTTCCTGTCAACAGTGCGGAACCGGTATTTACATACCTCTATTGCCTTCTCCCTGTTGCCGATTATTTCCAACACTTCGAAGGTCTTTTCGCTATAATCACCCAGGAACACCTCATCCACGTCCGATATATCCATCAACTCTAAGGCTTCGTCATACATCTTCCACTCTATCAGCATATCGATATAGAGTGTTCGTAAATCCTCAGTTTCCTTGTATGCCTCCATCATATCGATGGCCTCATGACGTTGCCCCATCTTATCCAGGAACCGAACCATCTTCTCCAGATACCCCTTCTTATCGAAAGAACCTCTCATAGAGTCCACCTTCTTCTGTAGCCATGCGATATATCGCTTCGGAGACAGCACTTTCGCCTGTGCATCCTCCATGAAATCACCTATCCGGCAGATATGGCTCTTCTTGAAAGGCTTACACTCTGCCACGATCTCCTTTATCAGTCCACGCTGAGAGTCATCATCAATACCATCACCTTTAATCAGCAGCTCAGTCACCATCACCCTCGCACGTTCTAGCACTGCCTTCAATGGTTTTCTCCGCAACCACCACATCTCGGTATAGTTCTCACCATATGGATGGTCTGTTTCATATTCAGCACAAGTCAGTATCATCACATATCGGGCAATCTCGGCTGCATCCAGCAGACTACCTTCTTTCACATTTTGCTCTGCCAAATCCATCATCTGAGAAAGGTCTGCAGCCACTGCACCCCAATCATACCCATCGCCATTCTTGATACCTGCTGGCGACGGATGCATCAGGCATTGTTGAACCATCGAGCGGTAGTCATCCTTCTCCGCCTGCCAGAACTCGTTCACCAAGGCCATAGCCAGTTCTTCATGCGACTGTGCATAAGAACACAAAAAGGCATAAAGCACATCTTTGGGGGTCTGCTTTATGACTTGCGTGAGTTTAGATGACAAATCAGAAATCATAATAATCCTTGGGCCTCTTCTGTGGAACGAACAAATAGCTACAAAACTGCCAGATGGCTTTCAGTATCTTCATGGATTTCTATAAACGACAAGGAGCCATCTGTCATTGGAGTTATTCATAACCAACAACATCCGGCTCCCATAGCAATATCATTTAGAGGAACTACATCTTCTGATCCAAATTCTTTCCTTTCTCTTCATGCTCGAAATTCGGGATAAACTCTTTGATGGCCTCTACCACCTGCGCCTTGGTGAAGTCCTCCTTCTGGAAGATGCCCTCCAACTTCTCGAAGAACCCATTCACCTCAGCCATCTCATGGCGAGTGGTCTGGCAGACTACGCCCAGAGCTGCGAAGCGCTGCATGTCAATCTTCTCCCCAGGCACATAGAACTCCTCGTAAGCTTTCTCACCTGTGGTGTCCGAACCAAAGTACACCGTAGGATACTTATTGTCATCCCATCCCAGTGCAGCGGCCTTACGCTTGGCCTCATCATCCGAAGAGCACGGATCTTTCTCCAGCCCATTAGCGGTTACGAACTTGTCGCAAATCGAAGAGAATGTCAGCATCTGGTCTTCGCCCAACTTCGGGAAGAACACTTCGCCACCATTACCCAGGATACAAGCCAGCATACAGATCTGACCACTCTCCTCGGGCGACACGAAGTAACGCTTCACATCACTTGGTGCAGCCAGCGGCTGCTTCTTCTGCAGGCGGTGAATCCAACCATCGGGCAACGAACCGTTACTGAACGCCACGTTCGCAAAGCGAGCTGTTGTCACCTTAAAATATTTATTATACGCCATCACCAAGTCCTCCATGATACGCTTCGATGCGCCCATGATGTTCACGGGGTTTGCCGCCTTGTCTGTCGAAACACAGAAGAAATGCTTCGGTGGATACACCGTCAACAAGTCCATCAACTTCTTCGCCTTGATGTCGTTGTTCTCTATCAGCGCCTGCACGCTGTAGCGGTCCTTCTCCGAACGCACATGCTTGTGCGCACTGAAGTTCGCCACAATGTCAAAGCCCTTCTCTTCACGGAAGATGCGCTCAAATATCGGGTCAGCAAAGTTCAGCGTATAGCAGCGGAACTCGTCCGGCACATACAGCCCGTTCGTTGAGCGCACATCGCGCACCAGCTCAGCCAACCCATTCTCGTTCAGGTCAACCACCACCACGCTTGCAGGCTCAAACCGCAGCACCGCCTTGATGAAGCTGGAACCGATAGAGCCAGCACCACCAATCACACATACTTTCTTACCCTTAATCTCCTGGGTGAGCTTTTCGGCATTTGCCTCGATGTCACCCTTAAACATGCTCTCCGGTCTGAATGTGACCGAATCGCTTATAAACTTATCTAAGTTAAACATAATATAACCTCAATTTTCTTTTCTCCACACCATTTTATTTACTACACCCACGTATGATTGGATAATACGTACGACCTTTGTTGATACGTTTTCATCCACATAGTCAGGCACAGGAATGCCTTGGTTACCATCCTTGATAAGGCTTACAGCCACATCAACGCTTTGCAACAGGCCAACAGTATCAATACCACTCAGAACGAAGCAGCCCTTATCCAAAGCTTCAGGACGCTCAGTAGAGGTGCGGATACACACAGCAGGGAATGGATGCCCCACGCTTGTAAAGAACGAGCTTTCCTCTGGCAGTGTGCCGCTGTCGCTCACAACTGCAAAGGCATTCATCTGCAAACAGTTGTAGTCATGGAATCCCAGAGGCTCGTGCTGGATCACGCGCTTATCCAACTGGAAACCTGATGCTTGAAGCCTTTTCCTACTTCTGGGGTGACAGGAGTATAGTATTGGCATATCATACTTCTCTGCCATCTTATTGATTGCAGTAAACAAAGACATGAAGTTTTTCTCTGTATCAATATTCTCTTCACGATGTGCGCTCAGGAGGATATACTTGCCCTTCTCCAATCCAAGACGCTGATGAATATCAGAAGCTTCAATCTCTGCGAGATTATTGTGAAGCACTTCAGCCATTGGGCTGCCAGTCACGTAGGTGCGTTCCTTAGGCAGACCAGTATCAGCCAAATATCTGCGAGCATGCTCTGAGTAAGCCATGTTCACATCGCTAATTATATCCACGATTCTACGGTTTGTCTCCTCTGGCAAGCACTCATCCTTACAGCGGTTACCAGCCTCCATGTGGAAGATAGGAATGTGCAGGCGCTTTGCGCCAATAACACTCAAGCAGCTATTAGTATCACCCAATACGAGAACTGCATCGGGCTTCACTTCTACCATCAGCTGGTAGCTCTTGGCAATGATATTACCCATGGTCTCACCCAGGTCATTGCCCACAGCCTCCATATAAACATCTGGATCAGCCAGCTTCAAATCCTTGAAGAACACCCCATTCAGGTTATAGTCATAGTTCTGACCTGTATGTGCCAACAGACAGTCAAAATACAGTCTGCACTTATTAATCACCGCTGCCAATCTGATAATCTCAGGGCGTGTACCAACTATGATAAGAAGCTTTAAACGCCCATCATTCTTAAATTCTTTATAATTCATATTCTTTTCGTTTTTGCTCTATTTAGTTTACTCTTACTTCATGGACACTGCCAGAATACCATTCTCCCTTTTCTTTTATGAACTTGGCTGGTACTCCACCAATTAGTGCGTTTCCACTTTCAAAACTCTTGTTAACTAACGAATTTGCTCCTACGGATATATTGTTTCCAAGGATAATAGATGAAGTCATTTTAACGCCCGTTGCACAATAGAGACCGTCACCTATTATTTTCCCATTATTAGAAATACAAGTAGAAGTTTGGAGCACGGAATAATTACCAATTTTATTAGAACTACCCACAACGATAGTTCCATAATGGGGTATTGTTAATCCGTAGCCAAAAACATCATAACCAATAGTAAATCCCAACTTTATTCCTAATATCTTATATTTTCGATAGTACCAAACATACTTTAATCTATGAAAAATCCCCCCCCATCTTTGTAGTAAGAGGTCTTTCTCATGGCTACTAAATATGAAATAATATAATCAGGAAAGAAGATGTGAACAACACGGTCGATTAATGATGGTCCAAATTTTCCACGATTCATCATGTAATCAGCCATTAAGAAGAACTTCAATTCTTTTTTTGATGTTATCTTCATAATTTATACTATTTCAAAAAATGTATCAGGTTTATTTGGATCAAAAATCTCGTTACAATACATGACTGTCACGAGGTCTTCTGTATCACTCAGATTAATGATGTTATGCGTATAGCCAGGGAGCATGTGAACAGCCTGTATGTGGTCACCATCAACTTTCCACTCTAACACCTTGCCTTCTGGATCATTCAGGTTGCGCTGCTGAATCAGTCCATGACCTTTCACCACAATAAACTGTTCAAACTTGGTATTGTGCCAGTGCTGCCCCTTGGTAATCCCCGGCTTGCTGATGTTGATGGATACCTGACCAGCATTCAGTGTATGAACAAGCTCTGTGAAAGAGCCTCTTTCATCCACATTCATCTTCAGGTCAAATGCAGTCTTTTCGTAAGGCAGGTACGAAAGGTAAGCACTGTACAGCTTCTTAGCGAATGAACCCGAAGAAATCTCTGGAATCATAAGCGTCTTTGGCTGTTCTGCAAAACTCCTCAGCAATTCTACTATCTCGCCAAGAGATACTTTGTGAGTTATCGGGCAATACCTGTACTTGCCGAGAGGGCCAGGGATAACCTCCAATCCCTCAAATTCACAATGATGACCTCTACCTTGCAAAATTGCAATCATTTCATCCACCAAATCATCTATGTAGAGCAGTTCCAGTTCAACTGATGGGTCATTGACCGTATAAGGCAGGTCGTTGGCAAATGCATTGCAGAAAGTGGCTACAGCCGAATTGTAGTTGGGTCTGCACCACTTACCAAACAGATTTGGGAAACGATACACATGCACTTCTGCACCAGTCTCTTTGCCATACTCCAAGAACAAATCTTCACCAGCCTTTTTAGAACGTCCGTATTCGCTGTTGCCAAAACGACCAGTCAATGATGCCTGCTGGCTTGATGACAGCATTACAGGACAAGTATTCTTATACTTCTTCAACGTATCAAGCAAAGTCGAAGCAAAGCCAAAGTTCCCTTGCATAAACTCTTCCTGATTCTGTGGTCTGTTCACACCTGCCAGATTAAACACAAATCCAGCATCCTTGCAGAAGGTATCCAGCAAAGCAGGATCTGTATCTATATCATACTCATATATTTCTTCGATAGTAAGGTCAGGAAATCTCCTGTCCTTACCATCTTTGATATTCTTTAATGCAGCACAGAGATTTTTACCTACGAACCCCTTTGCGCCTGTTACTAATATCTTCATTTTTTCTTATTTGTGGTCGTCACTTCGTTCCTCAAAATTTTAAGAAAATCTTATAGAAAATCTCCTCATTTTATTTTGAACAATTTTTGAAATCAATTTTTTTATAATTTTGAGCGCAGCGACCCTAATTATACAAGATTAGGAATTCCATTCAACTCATTCTGGATATACGTCAGACTCGCGATCTTATCTTTCGTTTCCTCCAGATTCAGGATTCTCGTGTTGTTCGAGTTGAACTCATCAATCAATGCACGCTTCACGTCACCCTCCTTGAAGTACTTATCGTAGTTCAAGTCACGGTTATCAGCAGGTACTGCATAGAAGTTACCCATGTCGATAGCTTTGGCAGCCTCTTCCTTGGTGAGCAATGTCTCGTACATCTTCTCACCATGACGAATACCAATGACGCGAATTTCAGGTTCTGTTCCCTCTGGTGCCTGATGTTTGAACAGGTCTCTTACAGCCTCAGCTTGGGTCTGAATAGTGCAAGCAGGAGCCTTCTGTACAAGGATATCACCATTCTTACCATTCTCAAAGGCGAAGAGTACCAAGTCCACAGCTTCTTCCAAAGACATGATGAAGCGTGTCATCTTAGGCTCGGTAAGCGTAATAGGATTGCCCTTACGAATCTGGTCAATCCACAGAGGAATAACCGAACCACGGCTACACATCACGTTACCGTAACGTGTGCAGCAAATCTTGGTATCACCTGAAAGACGAGATTTTGCCACAGCAATCTTCTCCTCAATAGCCTTGGTGATACCCATGGCATTTATAGGGTATGCAGCCTTATCGGTAGAAAGGCAAATCACGCACTTGACACCAGCATCAATGGCAGCATCCAGCGTATTGTCCGTACCAATCACGTTCGTCTTCACTGCCTCCATGGGGAAGAACTCACATGAGGGCACCTGCTTCAAAGCAGCAGCATGGAAGACGAAATCCACACCCTTCATGGCGAACTTCAGTGTGCTCTTGTTACGAACGTCACCAATATAGAACTTGATCTTGTTAGCCACCTCCGGCATACGTGCCTGGAAGTCGTGACGCATATCGTCCTGTTTCTTCTCGTCACGCGAGAAGATACGAATCTCTCCGATGTCAGTACGGAGAAAACGGTTCAACACTGCGTTACCAAAACTACCTGTACCTCCCGTAATCAGGAGGGTTTTGTCTTTAAATACACTCATATTCGTATATTAATTATAAAATTATCTTATTCTGTAAATATTTCGTCTTCATCCAGCGGCCTATACGCGCCATCCTTGGCTTCCAGAAGTATTGTCCCAGATTCAAGGCACTTCAAACTATGCCATTGTCCTTTTTCTATATTGAGAACCGTACCCCCTGGAACCATATCTATGGTATCAGTGAGATTACCTTTTTCGTCATAAAAGTATTCTTCGAAGTGCCCTCTTATACAAACACACGTCTCACTTGAGCCCTTATGTCTATGAATCGGCATAACAGTACCTGATTCCAAAGCATTGAGCATTCGCTGACTCTGGTCTTCTGCAGAATTCCTTAAATCAAGGTTACACCTCAACCGTGGGGAAACTTTTGCCTGCTCCGTCAGTTCGTCAAGTAATTTCTTATCTATAATCATAATCGTGAACAATTAATCGTTAATCATGCGCTCGGCTTTGCCGCTTTGCTCATCAAAGAACCCTATGTTTCCCCATTGTGGTACCAAAAGAAAGCTACAGAACTTCCAAACCCCTTTAACAATCATATTAATCCTTATTCTATTTTTAAAACATCAACACCAAAAAACTCCCTCATCCTTGCTTTAGGTGCCTTGGCATCGCTCTTATCTAACTCCTTCCATATCTTATCAAGGGCATCACGGAAATGGAAAAGTACCTCTAATGCTTTTTGGTCATTAACCACGCCATAATAAACCATGCTTGGAAAATCGCCATCGTATATCTTTTCTGTGAGATACCATCTTGGTTCTTCGCTCTCCCATGCGATAGTCATCAGATAAGGCATGGCCGGCCATTTCCCTAAACTATTTGGCTTAACATCATACAGAGATGCTAAATAGGGATATTTTTTTCTAAAATGCTTCTTCAATACAGCCACACCTCCTTGCTGTTCTACGCCATTTTTTACGAAGTCCAGCAAATCACCTAAGCAGCAACAAGCAATAATGCAATCCTTCTGCATGATGACGTAACTCACCATGTATAACTCCTCTGCCAATGGAAAAACTGCCTCAATCAATCCTGGGCGTACCAGTTTCGAATTGATAAGCATATCATCTACCAACAACCTTGGTGGGTTCTTGGTAATAGCAGGATAGACCTCTACAGGGACTTTCAGCTTTATATTGGCTTCATCCAGTTCTTTCTGAATCCGTTCTGCCAACTTCTTAGTGGCATCATCAAGAACAGAACCTTCATTCTCTCCTAAGATGAGTGCAATCAAATCCGCTTTTCTCATCTTGGATGTAGCCCTCAGACCTTTCTCCCTAATAATGTCCCGAAGTTCTACTACTGTTTTCTTCTGTAGTACGCCCGCAGAAAAATTATTCACCAACATATTAAAATACCTTAATCATTTTGCCTCTTCATCCACTTCATGTCCCGCACAAACAAATTTCCCCTCGGTCAGCCTCAAAATTCTTTCCACACTCTCCGTCGCCTTCACTTTATCTCCACCTTTCAAAGTAGTCACCACCTTCACTCCTGGGATATAAGCATCCCCCGTAAACAGATAATCACCTGCCTCGTATGTCATACACGATGGATTGTGACCTGGCGTATGATACACCTTAGCCTGCACACCGTCAAACAGTTCAATCACCGACCCTTCATCACAAGTCACCACATTCTCCGATTCATACACTATCGGATCATTATGGTATTTCGAATAATTCATCCGAATATCCGTCAGTGCCTTATTCCCAAATTCATTGGTATATACCCGCAATGATGGAAACATCTCCTTCAGCTTAGGCAATCCATAGATGTGGTCATAATGTACATGAGTCAGCAGTACACCTTTGATTTGAAACGAACTACCCCCTAAAGTTGACAAATAATCCATCAGTGGGGGCACATCGCCGCAATCTACCAACCAAACAAACGAACTCCCTTCCTGCGAAAGGATATAAGTCCTCGATGTAAAAACCGAATTGACTATATGAGAGACCTTCACCATATTACTTCAACAGCCCCAGCATCTTCTTCGTTCCAAGCCAAGCATATTTGCAGAATAGCCAAGCAAACGACTCGCCAGGATATACTATTTCATGCTTCCAGCGGTTTTTCCAGAAGGTTTTAGCCTCAAACAAATAGTAAATGAAACTGAACTTCTTATATGGATCCTGTTCTGGTGGATAGATGATACTTTGCCATAGCTTATCTAACTTTCCTACATCGAATGGGAATACCGGGCAATCTGAGTACTCTACGCATAGTTTTGTTTTGAGCAAATGCTGTATGAGTCCTGCAAACTCAGTCATTCCAGATTTGTCATACAAGTCATCAACCAGAGTCCAGTCCACGTCCTTGGCATGATGCTTTAAGAACAAAGCCCAGTCATAGAGCATTCTCAAAGGAATCGTTTCACTCACAAAATGCGCCGACATGTGACGCATCAGGAAGATGGCATTCATCGTCGGAGTCATCACATACGCATTATTGATATTTTCTCCCAGAAAAGAAGCTCTTAACGAGTGACCTTCTTTCTCTGCCAATGTCTTCAGCGCATCATCTAGAATGATATCACATTTATGGTTTACCCGCTCCACGAAGTCATAGTGGTTCTCAAGCAGTATACCGTTCAGCGATGCTTGCGTATGGTGATGATAATAGCCTTCATTTTCTATGCCGTTCTGTTCCATCACCTTTATGCCACGTTCCGACTGGCCATAAAGATAATAGTCAATATCACTGAACACCCGCCATTCCGGATTTGGATAGAGCTGCGCCAGCGATGCGCCCTTCATGAACAAGATATCCATGCCCTCCTTGGCAAACATGTTTGCCATTTCGCACATGATATTTTTTCGAAGCTTATAGTCTTGTTGATTGCTCTGGGCTATGGCATACCATTCTACCAGCATCATTCGTGATGCTTCATCATCAAACGTTAAGTCTGTCAGCAATGGTGCAATAATAGGCAACATGCCCTGCTCCGCAGCAAGGGACAATACTTGATCCCAATCTCCTGCTTTCAGGTTTGGCAACGCTGGATTATGAACTTTTAGTAATATGCTATTACACAAGTCAATTATGATATCAACAGCTTCTGTTTTCTTCACCTTATTAATCCGCAACGTGCCTAAATATTTCGTCATAGGCATTGAAAACACTTCTTACATCGAAACGCGACTCTGCCAACCGCCTGCTCTCTTGCGACATCTGTTGCCTCTCATCATCCGACAAAGACATGTAACGCAGCATCGCCTCTGCTAAGGCATGAGGTTGACGGACTGGCACGAGAAAACCGTTCTTGCCGTCGATGACCATCTCACGGCATCCTGGATGGTTCGTCGTTATGATTGGTTTCCCTGTGGCACATCCCTCCATCAGTGAACGGTTCAGCCCTTCCGAATAATATGACGGTATAACCATCACCTGTCCCGATTCTTTCAGTTTCTCAACCATATCAACTCTTCCGAGATAGTCCACCACATCAGAAGCCGTAACCATAGCCATCTCTTCTGAAGTCAAGTTTCCATAGGAATCCGTGTCAGGAAGCCCTGCTATTTGGAACATAATCTCTGGGTACTTCCTCTTAACTTCTTTTGCCGCCTCCACGAAATCAAGGACGCCCTTTTCCCTCAGCAGCCTGCCTACAAAAAGAAATCTTACCCTTTCACTCCTGTTGTCGTGGAACTCGAATCGCTGCAGGTTCACACCCTCACCCGACTTCAGAAGTGTTATCTTGTCAGACCTACACATTCCCAGGTCTTTGACCGTTTTCACATCACCCTCATTCAATAGGAAAAGATGTTCTGAAAACTTCAGGGCAATACGATACATACTCCTCGCTATGCGGCTCTGCAAACTGTTATTGGCAAATGCGAAACCCAGTCCGGCCATCATCATCGAGGAACGGACTCCGCACAGCTTTGCCGCCAGAGTGCCGTAGATATTGGGCTTGATCGTATATAGAAAGGCATACTGAGGCTTCTCTTGCCTGAAGACTTTCACCAAAGAGAAAAAAAGCATCATGTCGCGAAACGGATTCACAGACTTACGCTCCATCGGCACATATAAGATCCTGGGGCCATGGACATCCTGCTTGTCCCTTTCCGATGACGGGACCACAGCCACCACCTCATAACCTTGTGCCTGCAGGTGTCTCATCACATCCATCCGAAAATGGAGAAGCCCTCTGAGATTGTTGTTGACGAACATGATTTTCATGGCAGCCCCGGACGAATTCTTTCGGTATTCATCTATATACCCTTTTATACAACAACCGGTTGACAATGAACCCTAAGCGATAACCAAAGATTTTGGTCATCAGAATCAGCATCGACTTGAGCGTACGCTCTGACATCAGCTCTCGCAGTCCGAGTCTTGAGGTAGAGGTCTCCCTGTAATATCGTGGAGTCATCCCTTCCATGACACGCAAGCCTGCATAAGCGACATTCACCTGATAGTGTATCCTCCCCGCTGCATACTGGTTGTCACTCAAATGTTTGCCGACCCAGTCCCTGATACGCAGCATCTGGTTGTAAGAGTCCAGTGTAATGTTGTTTGTATAGCTGTTCCCGCCAGGCATCCTGCGGTAGTGATAGAGGGGTTCAGGAAGATACACCATCCTGACGGGATACCGAAGAATCTTCAGAGTCATGAGATAATCCTCCTGCATACTGATATCCGGATCCCAGGAAAGCGCATATCTCTCAAAGATGTCACGCCGGAATAGCTTCCTCCAGATAAAGGAAGGAAACCTGTCATTCAGCACGTCGTTTATCAGCTGGTTGTTGTCAGGAGTAATCTCCCTGCCATAAGACGACTGTGTGTGTCTTCCATCGCCGTACTCCCGCCAATAGTCGCACATCACCACATCGGCTCCTGTCTCAACAGCCTTGTCACGAAGCCGCTCATACATCTCCGTCTCCACCCAGTCGTCTGCGTCGCAGACACAGAAGTAGTCACCCGTCGAAACCTCCAAAGCCGTCTGTCTCGCAGAAGCCAGGCCGCCATGAGGTTGATGGACGACCTTTATCCGACTGTCCTTTGTTCCATAGCGCTCACAGATTGTGGCACTGCTATCCGTACTGCCGTCGTCAACTATGATAATTTCCAGCTCGTCAAGTGTCTGACAGATCAAGCTGTCCAGGCATTGCTGCAGATACCTTTCCTCGTTATACACTGCCAACCCTACGGATACCTTCATCACGGTTCCTTAGTTGTTACCTGTAAACGGTTCCATGGTAGCCTGTCCCTCTTCTGAGATGTCAGCCCGTTTCAGCACCTTCATGATGGTAATCCAAATCACCTGTAGGTCTGTCCACAGCGTGCAATGATCCACATACCAAGCGTCTAACTTGAACTTCTCAGTCCATGATATAGCATTACGCCCATGACACTGTGCCCAACCGCTGATACCCGGACGTACTTCATGGCGACGCATCTGTTCAGCAGAATACAAAGGTAGATACTTCACCAACAGAGGCCGTGGTCCTATCAAAGCCATATCCCCCTTCAGCACGTTGATGAGCTGGGGTAGTTCATCTATCGATGTCGAGCGTACAAACTTACCGACTTTTGTCAGGCGTTCTGCATCAGGCAGTAATTTACCATCCGCACCGCGCTCATCAGTCATCGTTTTGAACTTGATAACTTTGAATAGTTTTGCATCCTTACCTGGTCTTTCCTGCAAAAAAAACGCCCCTGCCCCTTTATTGGCAAAATGTAGCCAAATAGTTACTACCAACAATATCGGGCTTATGCATATCAGTACAATGAGAGATATCAAAAAATCAAGAAATCGCTTGAAAAAGTGTTTGTACATAATTATAAAATAACCGCTATTATTTAATGAAGGTACACATTAGAAGAACAAAACACACGATCCATAAGAGTAACCAACTCCAAAGCCAGCTATCAACACTCTATCTCCTTTATTAACAAGTCCTTGCTCAAATGCTTCCTTTAACGCTATTGGAACCGTAGATGAAACCGTATTCCCTGTATTTTCTAAGTTAATATAGAACCTATCTTTGGGAACACCATATACCTTACGTAAAGTGGTAAGCATATATTTATTTGCTTGGTGTGGGATAAACAAATCTATATCCTCTTTATTAAGGTGATTACTTAAAAGACATTTATCCATTAGCGGTGGTACAGAATCAAGTGTGAAATTAAAAATCTCTGGACCATTCATATACAAATGATCTGAAGATAAAATATAGCCATTTTCATCAGTAGATTCTTCCATTAATGTGTTAGGATACCGTGCTCCTCCAGTTTTTACTTTCAAATTATCCTCTCCACTACCATCTGTACCCAAAGCGAACTCACCTATTCGAGCAAAACCTTCTGTTGACACAAGTACGGCAGCTGCACCATCACCAAATAAAGACTTGTTACCTTTATCCTTCGGATGGAAATACTTAGAATAGGTTTCTGCTGTTATTAGCAGGACATTCTTCGCAATTCCTCCACAGATCAAACCTTTAGCAATAGCTAATCCATAAACACAACCAGAACAGCCTAAATCATAATCAAAGGCTCCAATAGAAGTTGGAAGACCTAACCGATTTTGAAGAATACAGGCTGATGTTGGCAGCTTATAATCAGGACTTTGTGTACATAACAACAAGAAATCAACAGTATCTTTTATTTCCTGATTATGTTCAAAAAGATTTAATGCTGCTTTATAAGCTAAATCTGTCGCAGTCTCATTTTCACTTGCGATATGCCGTTCTACTATTCCTGTTTTAGAAACCACTTTATCTGCATCCCATTCTGGGAATTCCAATACCAAATCTTCATTTGATACTGTCTGTTCTGGCAGATAATAGTCAATTGCTTTTATATAGACATCCATTTTACTTATTCAATTTCTTTTTAATATTATTATCATAATCAATTTAAATAAGAATTCATTTGGGTTTCCTCTTTTTATCTTTTTCTTTCTTGAAATTGTCGTACAATTTGGTTGCTAATTCTAAGTCCACGCCTTGTATTTTGTCAATCCCATATTTTGCCTTAAACCTTTGAGTACGATCAGCTTTTAGACCTACGAAATCATCGAAATCACATATATATCGAGCAGGATTGCCGCTATATACTGAATTATCTGGAATATCCTTTGTCACAACACTACCAGCTCCTATAATAACATTACTACCAATTCTGACATTATTCATTATTTGAGTTCCCGATCCAATGAAGACATTATCCATTATCTCAATACAGCCAATCTCTTCTACAAACTTTTGGGGACCATATTTTCTATTTAATATTACATGAGTTGCATCATGGGTCACAAAAACAACATTTGAACCAATACAAATATTATTATGCAAATAAATAAGTTCAGAATACAAAGGGAGTTTTCGAAGTTGTATCAAACAATTCTCCCCTACATGACCAAACAAATTATTCTTTCTAATAATATTACCTATTTTCCTAGCATTAATAGGTAATACTCTTAAAACAACAGACCAGAAAATTCTTTTATTACGTTTCATATAATTTAATTACTATCTTAGAGTAAGACCTCCATCAAGAACAATATCAGATCCTGTCATCCATTTCGTAGCATCTGTAAGAAGAAATGCGACTGTATTTGCAACATCTTCTGGTTTACCATACCCAAGTGGATAATTATGTTCATCTTGGCGAAATTGTTCAGCTGTCATATCAAACTGATCCAACAATGGAGTATGAACCATTCCTGGCGACACAATATTAACACGAATACGACGTGAAGCCAATTCTAAAGCCAAAACACGAGCAAAAGAAGTTATCGCTGCTTTTGTTGAACTATAAATAGCATTACCAATCTCAGCACACCGTAAAGCAGCAACTGACGAAATGAACACAACCGAAGAATTCTTCTTAAGTTTCTTTTTCTTTAATATTTGAGAATTTAACAGTACAGTTGACCTAAAATTCGTATTCATCAGTTTGTCCAAAACTTGATTATCAATATTTTTAGTCAAACAAGTTTCTTGGACACCTGCACAATATACTATACCATCCAATAATGGTAGGCTATCAACCATATCATTTACAGAATCAGGACAAGTCAAATCACAGCATACTGCTTTATGTCCTTCCCCAGACAAAGAAGAAAGAGTATCGTTTAGGCGCTTTTCATTTCT
>Ga0326511_10000712_pt1 | contig 29024 bp, 36 predicted proteins | sample 0_2496_0518_D_FD_203701 | JGI IMG/M metagenome (GOLD analysis project Ga0326511, IMG submission 203701) | Bovine rumen microbial communities from UC Davis, California, United States - 0_2496_0518 | ecosystem: Host-associated > Mammals > Digestive system > Stomach > Rumen | place: USA...
ATGGGAGTCAATTGTAATAGATGAAGATATCTACGTAATGATTATTGACCCAGAAGCATTAAATGAAAAATAATGAAAAGCTTAAAACAATATATTAACGAAGAATTACATGACGTAATTGTTAAAGTTGGTGACTACTGGAGAATCAAAGGTCATGCAGGAAAAGGAACCAATACTCCTAAACGTGGCTATTGGAAAGCAAAATATGAAACAAAAGAAAAGGCAGAAGCAGCATTAAAAGCTTATTTTGCTCATAAATAATAATATGAAAACATTAAAAGAATATTTAATAACAGAACATTTTGTAAATTGTAAGAATGAATCTGAAATGAAACAATATGGAGATATTGTTTGGAAGATCTTACAAAAAGCTTACGAATATTGTGGTGGTATTAAAAATGTTAATTCAGTTGATGATTTGATTAAAGATACTCACTTATGGAAATTGTATCGTAAAGATAACAAGATCCGTGCTGTCATATGTTACACAGATAGAAAAGGTGGTCGTAAGTTATGTTTGCTTGGTCAAGATGGAACTGATGAAGGTCGTTCAATGTTAAAGAAAATGTTGGAAGATGATTTCAAATTGAAAGACAGACAATCTTGGGGAGGATTCTCAGGCAAGGCTGCAGTAACTGCTCTTAAACATGGAGGTATTCCTGTACCTGCTGAAGTTGCTGTTAAGTTTATGGGAAGCAAATGCAAACCTTATGACGAATATTGGTATAACAGACCAATTAAGAATGATAAAGGTGAAATAGAAAATCATATGAAAATTATGGTAGGCAATCCACCTGAGTATGATAGTGTTGAAGCACCAAAAGAATTAATTGATAAATTGATTAAACAAGCTTTAGAGTTTGGAGAATAAATATGAAACAAATAACTGCTTATATTTTTGAAAAAATTAAAGATTTACCTAATTCTGTTAAAGGATTAATCGTATTCGATATTGATGATACAATATTGAAAGTAGATCCATCACAGATATCTATATATAAGAAAGAACCTGGGAAGAATGAAGTAGCGTTATCAACAGATGAATTTGCAAAAGATCCTGATGCAGGCGACCCAGATAAAAAGTCATGGTTTGATTACAGAGATTTTAGAAATCCAGTCAAAGTATATAATTCAATAATTTCAGGTACTCCATTAATTAAGAACTTGAAAATTATGGATGACTATATACAGGCTGGGTATGATTTTTGTTTTTTGACTGCTCGTTCTTGTGAAGATACAGTTAAAAAGGCAATTACAGATTTCTTAAAATTTAGAGATAAAGATGGTGCTCTTAAAGAATTAGGAGATTCATTTAAGAAAACATTTTCACATGCAGTTAATGATGATATAAGAAGTTATCCTGGGAAGGATGATGCCGAAAAGAAAGCAAATGTTCTTAGAAAACTTTGTAAAGAATATGATAGAGTAGTATTTGTTGATGATGATAAAAAGAATGTAATTGCTGCTCGTGACTTGAATATAAAAAATCTTAAAGTAATCAAAGCTTGGGATGAATAAATAAATTTAAATTAAATATGTTTAATAAACTTAGAGAAAAAATTGGTAAGTTTATATTACCAAACACTGTAAGAGTAGTTGATGCAACAGATATGACTGTTGATGAATTAATGAATGATCATGTTCAAAAATTAGAACAATTACCTGGAGTATTTACTAAAGATTTTCTTGAAGATTTAATTAAAGAATATCCTAAGTTCGATCATCCAAACATTGTTGAATCTGATGGTAAAATAAAATTTACTGATGCTAATGGAAAGACAGCACAGCTTAAAGTTCCTCTTTTAACAATTGTTCCAATCCCATATATTTCAAAAGATAGTATTGATTTAGATAAATATTATAAAGAAAATTTTGGGGAATCAAATCCACCAAAGAATATGGAAGATATAAAGGGTGTACAAGTAAATGTTCCTGCATTGAATATTGTTCCTATACCTGCAATTCCAATTAAAGAAGATAAAAAGAAAGAAAATAAATAATGAAACACTTTAATGAATACTTTTTTGAATCATTATCAAAAGAAAGTATTAAGAAATTAGAACAATATATATCTGATGAAAATGTTGATGAATATATTAAATTATTAAAACGTCATGCATCAAAATCAGGTATTAAAGAAGATGATTATACAGGATTCTTTGATAAACACGGAATATCAGAATTAAACTGGGGAAGAAAAAATTCTGCAGTTAAACAATTTGTTAATTTATTTTCAGAAGAAGATCATTTGGATATATTAACAAACATTGTTAAAAATGATGGTGTTGTATCAATTGATGATATTAAAGAAACAGGAAATATCTTTAAAGATTATTGCTCAGAATTTTCTGAAGAAGCAAAGACTATTGCAACATGGACAAATTCTAAATCTGCAAATGCAGGTCCTTGTGAATTGTTATTGAAATTTATAATTAAAGAAGCTAATTCAAAAAAGACAGGTGATGTAACAATTCATAATGATGAAGAAATGGAAGTTAAAGCTTCAACATTAAAAGGTAAAAGTTCAGGTAGTGGTGGACATGCTGCAGGTCAACGTGGTAAGATTCGTAATGCATGGGCTGTTTACTATTACTTAAATAATAATGTATTTAATATTGAAACATCAAATAGTGAAGCTGATAAACTTAAGTATTTTCAAAATAAAGATGGTGTACAAGAATTAAATAATGTTATAAAAGATAAAGGATTAAGTATTGAAGAAGTAACAAATGGAATTGTTGATGCTTTATGTTTCCAATATAATTTTATAACAAATGAAAATGATGCAAAGAATGAATTAAAGACAAAAGATAAATTATATAAAGCAGCATTGAATATTGCTAAATCAATATCAAAGAATAACGAATTTAATAGTTCAAATGATGTATTTAATTTAGTTGGATGCATACAATTATATCTTTATTCACAAATAGAAGGATTTGATTATTTCTTTGCTGTTCTTGTAGATAAGAATATTGATAATGAATCAGATAAGAATGGTTTTTATTTTTGTGTAAAGAATTGCCAAGATGATAATTCTGAATTATTGAATTTTGATAAGATATTAAGTTATATTAGATTTGGTGGATTGGATTCAACAACATCATCACAAGGTCGTACAGGTAAAATTTATATTAAGAAGAATTAAATATGGAAAAGTTAAATATGACAATTGGACGTTTCCAACCATTTACACAAGGTCATTTGAATATGATTAATGAAGGTGACGGTCCTTGTATAGTATATAGAATTAATTCATCAGGTAAGATGCCTGAAACTCTTAAAGGTTTCAAGGTTGGTGGAAGAGTAATTAAAGCTGATTCTGTAAAGACAGTTGCAAATTATATTGATAATCCAGAAGGTGATTTATCGACACAAGAAAAAGAACTTCTTAAACGTCCGTTTACAAATGAATTAATCGAAAAGGAATTAGAAATTGTTAAAAAGAACAATAAGAATATTATTGATGTTATTCCTGTCATCAATATGTTTGATGCACTTATACAGTTCAATAAGTTCATGACAGATAATGCTGACCAATATGAACCACAATTTTTAATGTGTGGTGATGATAGAGCTGATGCATATGCTGAAAACATTGATAAATATGACGAACTTGATGATGCATGGCAAAGTGGTAAAAAGATTCCTAACTTATTAAAAGGTAAACTTAAAGTAAATATTGGTAAAGGGCGTACTGCAGGTGTTTCAGGTACAGATGTTCGTAAAGCAATATTGAATAAAGATAAGTCAGCATTTGAAAAAATAATGCCAAAAGGAGTAGGTAAAATGTTTGATGAATTTGTTGAAGCATTCGATAAATTCAAAGGACAACTTCAAGGACTTATTAAAGAAAGTAAAGTATTTAGTAATTATATTAGAAACTATACAAACGATTTAAAAACATATATAACAGAAAATCATGATATCTCTAAATGAATATTCTCAAGAAATTTCCGATATAAGAAATAGAATACTTACTGAAGCTCATTCAGCAAAATATTATACTGTTAAACAATCTATTGCTTTATTAAAAAAGAATATTGAAGGTTTAGAAAGTGAAGAAGACCAAGCTTATGCAATATATAAAGCATTAGGAGATCCTGAAAGATTAGGTGGATATTCTGTATTAACTGGTGAAGGTTCAAAGATAATTGTAAAAGATTATTATTTTGATAATTATTCATCAGCAAGATCTAGTGAGTCAGCTTATAAGAAGCATGGTGAAAAGTATCAAAAAGCATTTGATGCAATAATGAAAGATTCTACAATTGAAGAATTATATAATAAAGGTAAAGAAATTTTCAAAAGAAAACAAAAGGAAGAAGCTGAAGCAAAGAAAGAAGCCGAAAGACTTTGTAAAAATAAAGCATATAAAGAATTTTGTGATGAGTTTAAAGGTGCTCATTTATTATTCAAAGCATGGGCATTGTATAATGCATTTACACAAAATAATTTATGGACTACAATTGAAAACTCATTATATACTATATTAATTAAGGGATTAAATAGTTGTAAACATATTAAAGCATCTGAAGCTGAACCAGGAAAATTCTATTTAATTGCAACTGAAGATGGTCCTAATCTTCAACATAAAAAAGATGATCATCCATCAGGAAGATGGAATATCATTAATATATTATCAGTTGTTAAATGTGTAGGTGATGATAAATGGAATGTAATAATGTCAAGAAGTCATTATGCATATGCTGAACCTGATATAAACAGAACAAAAATAGAATCATTTTTCGATAATGATCCATCACTTGTTGAATTAGATGAATATTTAGAAAAGAATACATCTAAAATTGAAGATGGTATTAAAAGATATATCAAATTAATACAAGATGATATTGAATATGATAAGAAAACGGGAGGCAGAGAAATTTTCAGATATTCAACATTAGCAAAAGCTTTAATAGAAAAAGATGAAATAGCATAATTATGAAAGGCATTAAACAATTTATTAGTGAAGAATTAAATAAGTATTTTACACAACAAGAAATTGGTAAAATAACTAAAGATATGTGGGATAAGAATGGTCAATTTTATAAGTTTGTAAAAGACAAAGTTGATTCATTATCCAAAGAGGATATTAATGATTATCTTGACCAATGTTTAGATGATGATAGATGCACAGCTGAATTTGCTGCATATATTGAAATGATTATAGGACGTAATAATTTCAGTTTAGAACAAGTACAGAAATTTATAAATACAAATGATTTAAAAGGATGAAAAACTTACAAGAATATATAAATGAAGAAAAGAAAACAACTGGTGCAGGTTGTGTTGAAATGATACAAACAATTATCAATCAGTTATCAAGTGAACATCCTGATTGTAAATGGGATTCTGATGAAGAAAAATATACTGGTAAAGATAAAGAAGTTTGGTTTGCTGCTGGACAATTCTTATTTGATTATATGAAAGAACTTAATCAAAATGATTTAGTAAAAATAGTTAAACATTTTGGTTGGGAAGAATGTGTTGATATGAAGAATTTGAATGCAGCAGATATATCATTTTGTATTGCACAAGTATTACAAAAATAAATTAATATTGTATGAAGAATATTAATGAATATATAACAGAAGGCAAAAAAATTGTTTTTTCTGATTGTAAAGGTTGGTCTTTTGGGTGGATAAAAATTAAAGACCGATGGGCTCATAGGTTAGATCCTAAAATGAAATATTCATTAGTATGTTATCCTGACGATAAGTCTAAAGATATCGTTGTATTTAGAAATTACGCTTGGTATACATTAGGGTATGACCAAGGTCATGCATCAGCACAAAAATTTTATTTGAATACTATTATAGGGGGAGGTAGAGGTAATGGACATGGTATTTCAAAAGAAGAAGAACCTTATGATGGAGACTTAATGAATGATGCTGATACACTTAGCGATTATTTAAATAAAGGAAAGACATATAGCGAACATACTGATGAAAGATTAGAAAAAGCAAAAATAACTTTTCCACCAAAAACTAAATTATCAGAAATTAAATCAAGAATTAGTTAATTATGTTAGATTTACAAAGATATATAATGCTTTTTGAAGGTGGTCAAGCAGGCCACATGGCACACCCATTTGATTATACAGATTTCACTGCCAATGATTTAATTGATTTGGTGGATTCATTATTCAAAGGCAAAATTGAAAACCTTAAAGAAAAACTTGATGGTTTCAATATTATGGCTACAATGAACAATAAAGGTGAAGTTGTATTTGTTCGTAATTCAGGAAATTTAAATTCTGAAAAGGGTGGTATGTCAATTGAAGACATGGTAGAAAAATGGGGTGAACGTGAACATCAGAAAAAAGTATTTGTTCAATCAGGAGAAATTATTACAAAGATATTTAATAAATTAGGTAAAGATTTCTTTAATCCAGATTCTACTCATCGTAAATTAATCAATTGTGAATGCATAGTTGCAGGCAAAACAAATATTATGCCTTATGCAGCTGACCGTGTTGCTTTTCATGGATATAAAATATATGAGCTTATTGATGGTAAATATAAAGAAGTTGATGATGTAGAAGGTCATGTTGATGATATTTATAAAGCAGCTGAAGGTATTGATGCAGCAAAACCAAGACCTAATCTTGTAATTAAATCAGTTGAAGAAGGAATTAAATTTGCTGAAAAATTTACAAAAGCAATATCTAAACTTTGGGAAGAAGAAGGTTTGAAAAATGATGCTTCTGTTGAAGAATGGAAGAAAATAAGATATAAGAAATTTGCTCCTGAATGGTGTAAAGATGATGATGATATATTCAATAGAATGTGTAATGATGATAAATCAGTTAAAGCAACAGAATTAAAAAAGAGATATCCAGAACATAAAGATGAAATTGCTGCACTTGATAAAGAATTAAGAAAGGAAGTTGTTGGTAAAATTATGGAGCCAATGGATAATCTTTTCTTAGCAATTGGAAATGAATTAATTGATTTATTAGATGGATTTGTTAATTCAGGTGCAAAAGATGAAATAATAAAAAGTCTTAAAACAGATTTGGAATCAACTGTTGAAGAAGTTGAAAAATCAGATTCAGTAAAAGCAAAAGATAAATTAGAAAAATCATTAAATCGACTTAAAGCTCTTGGTGATAAATATAATGCTGCTGAAGGTATTGTTGTTATGTATAAAGGACGTCGTCTTAAAATGACTGGTTCTTTTGCACCAATGAATCAAGCATTAGGTACACGTTTTGAATTAGAAAATAAATAATATAATATATAATGAAACAAATTAATACATATATTACAGAACAAAATATTAATGAAGGATTAAAAGATTCAATTGTTAATATTGTTAATAATTTATTTAATCATGGTGAAGTAAATAAAAAGAAATTAGTAACTATCGAAAATGTAGATCCTAAAGTTTTTGGAGCATTGGTTCGTGATAAAGAATATTTTAAACATGGTAACAATGAATATCCTAAACTTATTCCAATGACTTCACCAGGTGTTGAAGATTTATGGGAATTAAATAAATGTGAATTAGGCGAAGATAAGTATGGTAATGAACAAACTATATTTACTTATATAGGACATGCTGATTTTAGAAAAGATAAAAACAAAATTGAAGTCGACGAAGATTATAAAGAATTAGTAGAAAAAGTATTAGCAAAATATCAGAAATAATGAAAAACATAATATCATTTATATTAGAGAAACTTTCTCCATTTAATGTTTATATAATGGTAGGTCTCCCAGGTTCAGGTAAGTCAACTTGGATTAAGAATAATCTTCCTAAAGATATTGAAATTATTAATCAAGATTCAATAAGAATTGAACTTGGTATAATGGATAATGATGAACAAAAAAGAATTGGAAATAAAGAACAAGAAAAAGAAGTTTCAAAAATAAATGATGAAAGAGTCGAGAAACTTATTAAAGATAGAAAAGATTTTGTAATTGATAATACAAATGTAAAAGCCGGTAGAGTTGAAAACTATTATAAAAGATTAAAGAAAGCTTGTGCTAATGTTAAAATCATATTAGTTGATACTGATGCAAAAACTTGTTATGATAGACGTAAAAAAGATATTCCTGAAAATGTAATTAATCAAATGGATATGGGAGTACAAAAAGTAAAACAACAATTTAAAGATAATAAAGATTTACAAATAGTTCACAATACATAAATATTTTCTAAATATTATTAAAAAATATAGTCCAGAATTTGAATTATTCTGGACTTTTTCTATATTATATTTGTAATTTGATTAACAAACAAAATTAAAAAATATGAAGACAACAAACAATTATTTCAATCTGAATGAGTTCAAGGCTGGTAAAACTGCAACAACTAAGTTGGGTAACCCTGTAAAGTTTATCTGCGTTACTAACGACGGTAAGTTGCTTGTCAAGGTTAATCACCGCAGTCGAATTATCGGTTTTTCTACAAAGGCTGTTGCTCCTGCTATGGATGGTTCAGTTGAGAAATACAATCTCGATGGTCGCAAGTACCGCGGCACTGAGACTGAGTTTGATTTGGTTATGGAAGCTCCAAAGCGTCCACGCAATGCAAAAGGTCAATTTGTTAAGATGGGTTAATTCCCATCTTTAATGTATTTAAATTATGAGTTATTTTGAAGAAGAGAAAATGAAGGCAATTGCAATGCCTAATGAATTAAGTGGTCACGTATATTCTGATGGCACCCCAATGACAAATTTTGAATATTGGAAAGAATTAAATAATCCATATAAGTAATGAAAGATTTAATTGAAGCTTTGAAACTTTTGTGGCCTTGTTTGAAAGATCCTAATACAAAGTGGCCAACATCATGTGAACACGATATGTTATATATTTGTGGTATCAATATGGATAAAGTAGATACCGTATTGGTACATAAACTTGCTAAGCTTGATTTTATGCCGGGTTCAGATGAAGATTATCGTTATACTTCTATTTATAATGAGAATGATGAATATGAAGGCGATGTTGATTTTGAACATATTGATGAGGATACTTGGAATAATATGAAGCATGAGATTACAAATTGTTTCAGATCATATCGGTTTGGAAGTTGCTAAATAATTTGAATTTTTTAAATATTATACTATATTATATTTGTAATCAAAATAAAATAAAATGTCAAAGAAACCAAGTGGAATTATCGATGAAGAGACAATTCGTCGCGAGCTTTGTACAGCTGCATATTTAATGGCTCGTAATCGTAAGTGGGATTTGACTGAAGAGGATTTTACAATTGATGAGAATCTGAATTTTACCCATGCCACTTGGAGAGGTATTTTTTGTAAAGGTGGTGAAACTGTAATTGCAACAGTTGAAATTATTAACCATTATATTGAGGAATGCAATAAGCCTGAAGAAAAACGTGATTTATCATTTATTCATATCGTAAAAGATTAATAATATGGAATGGTACGAAAAGCTTGAAAAGGTTCGTGAGTTTGTTTGTGATGAGGAAATTATCACAGCAATGGGAAATTATTTCAATTCAGACCAAATGGAAGATTTTGTAAATGAATTGATTATTAATTATGATTTAGATTCAGAGTTTCCGGAAGATGAAGATTGAATATGGTTATGATATAGAAACATGCGGAGATATGTTTCCTGATGGTTTTCCAATACCTGAAAACCATAATATACACGAAAGTTCAATGATGAATGAATACAAACAATTTTTTGAAAAGTATTTTAATAAATGAATATCATTACAATTAAAACTGGGCAATTTTATGATCCTGAGTATGCTGAGTATGTTTTCAAAACAACAAAGGATCGTCGTGAGATTTTTGATGAGAATTTAAATCTAACCCCATTATTTATTGTATTTCTTAAAGAATACCATTATGATAATTTGTTGCATCAGTATTATCATAATCGTCAATATTTTGAGATTGATTTTTATTATGAAGATAACATGGATGAAGTAATATTTTAATTATGGAAATTAAAAGTTATTTTGATATGATTTGCTTTAACCTGATGTCTGGGTTAAAGGAAGAAGATCCTGAAACTATTAAAGATTTTGAGGATGGGTGGTATAACTGGTACGAGATGGAAGCATTCAATCGTTACGGTATCAAAGAATTTCCAAAAGAATGGTATGATTTTCTACAAATAAAAGCTGATGATGAAGCCCATCCTGAGTTGTTAAAATTAATGGATGAATTTGCAGTTGCAGGTTATAAATTATATAATAAGATTAAAGAAATAAATGGCTGATAATTTTAGAAATAAACAATGGTTCAAGAATTTGTCTCAAGATCGTAAAGATGAGATATGTAAGAAGTTTGATATTGATGAGAAAACTTTGAAGAAAGCAGGCCGCGAAACTGAAGACGGTAGAATTGTTATTGATATTCTTCGCATAGATCATCTATTGCATACTCCTGAATTATGGGATGAATGTTTTAAGAATGTTTATGTTGTTATGCCTGATGACAATATGAATACTTCAGATGTATTTCAAATGATTTCAAATATGGAATACATTTATACTTTTATGAATCGTGATGTTCATTTCGCAAATTATAAGTCAAATCTTCATAATGATTTATTGACAAAGTATGCTCATAACAATTTCAAACGTTGGTATGATGAAATGCATGCAACAGAAGCTTCAGATGTTGACCATAAGAAGTTTTGTTGTTATCAAATGTATACTCATTGTAGATGTTTATTGGAGTCAGATTTGAATTTAATTAAATAATATGACAAAGAAACAACTTGAAAATCAAATCAAAGAAGATTTTTGGAATAGATACAGAACTTTTACAGGACGTCTTGCAACTGCATTATCTCAAGTAGATTCAAGTAATTTTTTAATCTCAAGAACGATTATTTGGACAACATTAGGTGATTTGCAATCAATGACAGAAAACTATAAAGATGTTATTGGTGAAGAAATGTATAATAAAGTACATCAAGTAAAGTGGAGATTTCCAAAAGATCATATAGACATTCAACAAATGGTTAATGAACTTGGATTAATAATTGAATAATATGGAAAAGAAAATTGATATTAATATTAAAGAGCCAAAAGATTTCAAAGATATTCGGGCATTAATGCAAGAATACGAAATAAATAAAGAATATATAGAATTGGCGCAAAATGGTAAGCAACCTTTACTTGGTTTTATTTGGGAACGTGAAGGTACTTGCTGTCAATATAAAACATTAGATTATAAATTTGGTTTAATATTTGCAGATGCTCTTGAGAAAAGAAATAAAGAGATAGAAAAATTTCTTACAAAAAACATTTAAATTTTCTCATTAAATACTATTTTTGTATCATACAAATAATTCAAATATGGAAAATAATTTTTTTGATAAAGCACATAAACTTGTGCATGAACATGATGAATTAACCCAGATGCTTAATGATTTGCAAATTGCAACAACATCATTAGGAGTAATATTTAATGATTGGGAAGGTCCTGGAGTTAATTATAAATCATATTCAAAAGATGTTAAAAAACTGATTATTGATGCTATTAATAGTCGTTTACATGAAATTGAATTAAATTTTAATTGATATATAACATGGCTTGGTATACTATTTTATTTATAACTGTTGCATCATTATTTATTGTTAAGTTAGCAATTTCATTATTTGCTGGTGATATTGATATGGATGTCGATTTTGACGGTGACAGTGATTTTGATTCATCAAGTGCATTTTCATTCAAAGGACTTTTACATTTCTTGGTAGGTTTTAGTGGATATCTTTTTGCACGAGCTCATTCGGAAACAGTAAATCTTGTTGATGGAAAAGTACAATTTAATTTTGGTGATTTTGCTTGGGCTATTATTGTTGGTATTATTGTAATGGCTGCTTTGTATTATGCATATAAACTTGCAATGAAAGCAAATAATTCAACAAAAAATCCTGAAGATTTAATTGATAATTCAAAAGGAACTATCTATATTAATTTAGGAAATGGATCATATTCAGTCCAAGCACATACTCCCGCAGGAACAACAAATGTAACTGCATTTTATTCAGGAGATGATTTGGAACCTGGTACTGAAGTAATATTGAAGAAAGACGGTAATAATATTTTTATTAATAATTTATAAGATGACATTAAAAGATCTGTTGTGGAGTAAATCAGTAAAATATTCTGTAATTGGATTTGGAGCTACAGTGGCAGCAATGATTGGTACAAAACTTTTATATGATTATTCAATGTATAGCAATTTGAAGTATGTGAAGAAACAATTGGATAAGATTAATTTAGATGAAGTATGAAAATAACAGAATTGATTAAATTTTTGTGGAGTGGTGTTGATATTCCAATTACGAGAGATGAAATTCAGCATTCAGTAAATGTAGCAGTTTGGTCATTAAAGAAAGAGATTTCTGAAGATGAACAGTTTAGGGAGTTAGATAATCAATACAAGATATCTTGTTATGATAATAACTATAAGAAATTAGAACATATTAATTAACAATTTTTTTATTAACTTAAATTATAATTTAAATGAACGAAACAATTTTGTATTTGTGCTTAATTGGTGGTGGTGTAATTTTATTTGCACTTACAGTATGGGGAATTCTTGCCCGTTATCGTAGATTCGCACCAGATGAATTGGGTATTATTTATGGTAAGTCCGGTAAGATTCAAGTACAAGGAGAGGATGGACAAACTAAAACATTAATTGTTCCATCAAAGATTATTCAGGGTGGTGGTGCTTTTGTATGGCCTATCATTCAAGATTACAAAAAGATGTCAATGAAGCCTATTCAGATTAAGGCGACAGTTGATGGTATTGATTCACAAGCTATTCAGTTGCACTTGCCAGTTGTATTGACTACAGCTATTTCTCGAGACAAGGAGATTCAACAGAATGCTGCTACACGTTTCTTGAGTGCAACACCTGCTGAAATTCAATCACAGATTCAAGAAATTTTGATTGGTGAAACTCGTGCTATTATGGCAACAATGCTTATTGAGGAAATTAATGCTGACCGAGATAAGTTCTTGACAAAGGTTCGTACTAACCTTGAGCAGGAGTTGACAAAGATTGGTTATGATGTTACTAACATTAACATTTCAGAAATCACTGACGATGCCAACTATATCAAGAACATGGGTCAGAAGGCAACAACTCGTAAGCAAGCTGAAGCTGAGGCAGATATTGCTGAACAGAAAAAGCAAGGTAATGTAAAGATTGCCAATACAAAGAAGGAAGAGGAAATTGCTGTTGCTGCAGCTGAGAAGGAGAAGCAGGTTACTGTTAATGCAACTCGTCAGGAGCAAGAGGTAAAAGTTGCTGGTATCGAAAGAGATAAGCAAATTCAATTGGCTGAGGCTGAGAAGGAACGTGAGTCAGGTATTGCAACTCAGGAAGCAGAAAAGGTAGCAAATATTGCTGAGGCTCAGGCAGACGCTGAATCAAAGAAGGCTGCTGCTAAGGCAAAGCAGATTGCAAATGTATCCGCTGCTGATGCAGATGCTGCTTCTAAGGAAGCTGAGGCAAATGCTCGTAAGGTTGCAGCTGTTGCTGCTCAAAAGGCACTTGCTGAATCAAATAAGGCAAAGTCAGAGGCTGAACAGGCTAAGGCTGTTGCAACTGCTCAGGCAGATGCTGAGGCAACTGAGAACGAGCAGGAAGCAAAGAAGCAGACTCGTATTGCTCAAGCAAATCAGTTGAAGGAAGCTGAGGTTATTAAGGCTACTCAGGAAAAGGAAGCAAAGGCTGCTGAGTATGAATCTAATAAGAGACAGCGTAAGGCTGAACAGGACAAGAAGGCAGGTGTTGCTGAGCAAATGGCAAAGATTGAAGTTGCACAGGCTCGTGCAAAGGCAGGTCAAGCAGAAGCTGACTCTATTAAGGTTGCAGAAAGTGCAAAGGTTGAGGCTGAGATGGCAGTCGAGAAGACTCGTCAAGATCGTCAGATGGAAGTTAACAAGGCTGCTGCTAAGGCTGCTGAGGAAAAGTTGAATGCTACTGAAATTATTCCTGCACAAAAGGCAAAGGAAAAGGCAGTTATTGAGGCCGAGGCAATTAAGCGTAAGGCTGAGTTGGAAGCTGAGGCAATTAAGGCTAAGATGTTGAGAGAGGCAGAGGCACAAGCTGAAGCAACTCGTATCAAGTTGAATGCTGAAGCTGAAGGTACAAAGAACAAGTTGATGGCTGAAGCTGAAGGTAAGCGTGCAAGCTTGATGGCTGAAGCTGAAGCATTGCAGCAAAAGGAACTTGCTCCTGCTATGGCTCTTGAGCGTATGGTTGCTGCAGTAGGTGGTAATCCTGATCTTGTTGTTCAGTATAAGATGGTTGACCAGTACAAGGGTATTGCTGAGGCTCAGGCTAAGGTACTTGAACACGTACAACTCGGTAATGTTACTGTTTACGGTGATAAGAATACGGGTGCTGACTTTGCTAAGAGCTTCATCTCTAACTTCGCTCCTGCACTTGATATGATTAATCACGGTGTTAAGGGACAGTTCGGTGAGTTGTTCGGAAAGAAGACAGATGAACTTCCTGCTCCTGAGGATCCAAAACCAACAAAGGGTTCAAAGAAGAACAAGAAGGACGATAGTAAGGAGGAGACCTTCGAAGAGGTAAAGTAAAATTTACCGACAATATATAAATAGGTTACTGATTTTCAGTAACCTTTTTTATTTTTATATATAAAGAAATATTATAATAAAAATGAAAAACTTAAAAACATTTATTTTAGAATCTCAATCAGAACTTTTAGCTATGATAAAAAGAATGATGGGATCGATTGATTATTCAAAGTTAAAATCATATGCTGGAGAACAAGATCCAAATAAATTTGATATTCAAAAAGAAAATGAACTTTTATTAATTAGTAATATTAATGAAGGTGATTTTAAATTTGTTGGAACTAGTGAATACTATAATATTGAAACGGGAAAAAATTTCGATAATTTATCTATTAAAGAAAAGGCAGATTATGATTCTAAAAATGGAGATATTATTATTTTAGATAAAGATAATAATATTAAATTTAGAATTGATGTTAAAATTAGCGATAAATATTTAGGAGCTATATCATTAGGATCATTAACTAAATTTGATAAGGATGGATATTATTTATTAATTTGTAAAACAGGTAAATTCTTCAAAGTAATATCGCATAAAGATGTAGTAGATAATGTTAAGAGCGGAAAACTAAAATTAAATGCCCCTATAAATAAGTATAAAGGTTATGATGTAAAATGGGAAGGCGAAAATTTAACATCAGAATATTTTATTAAAGGAGCAGATTTAAGAAAAATTTAAAATAATTTATTATAAAGGTTACTGATTTAAATCAGTAACCTTTTTTATGCTTTATACTCTAGCTTACAAATTATTTTTTATTTTTACTAAACAATATAATAAAAATAATTCAATAAGCTAATATGAATTACGAAGGAAAGTTTGGAACTCAAGATCCTCAAGATAAGGATAGTGCATTAAATGACATATTCCTTAAAAGTGAGGCTCCTGATTTACAAGACAGTGATGAAGCTCTTGAAAGTCCAATATTCTTAATTGATATGGATGAAGTTGATAAACGTACATTAGAAAGAGCAACAGATATAACAAACAAACTTGCAGCATATTATTTTGACCAAAAGTATATTGATAATCATCCTTATATTACATCAAAGATAATGCAAGAAATAGATAACATTCGAAGATTATTAAAAATGTTATCAGTTAATGAAAAGGCGCAAGATACATTGATTTTGTCTATTACAGGTAATAGTGCAAAAGGAACATTATATTCTTCGCTTACTTCATTACAAAATTCAATGCTTCAAATGCAAGCCCAATTAAATCAATTGACAGCAAATCTTGAAAATATCTTTAAGGAAATGCAAGAGAACTGTGACAAGACATTCCAAGAAAAGGACAAAGAAGAATCAGAGGATGGTTCAATGGTTGTTCGTGGTTCTCGTGACTTTATTAAGCAAATTGAAAATTCATTAAAGTCAGCGTCCAATAATAATCCAGAAGTAAAATCTGAAGTTAAAACAGTTTCTTAAATATTATTTTTATATATAAAGAAAGATATTTTTAATAAATTATGAATTTTATAGATAATGGCGTAACATTTAAGAATATATTTAATCCCGGTATTATAACTGGTGGTCCTAAAATTGCTAAAGGTAAATATAAAAAAGATGCAAATAACAATATAATTTGTAATATGCCAGTTGTTAATGCAATTGATATTGATTGGAATAAAGCTGAAATACCTGGGATTAATGATCCTTTGACATCTACAGGACAATTACTTGCTATTATTGGTTTATTAAATGAAAAGGTTGATAATTTTGAGCATCAACAAATACCTTCTAATATTGAAGAACAAATAGAAGCATTAAATAATAGAATAGATGAATATCATTTAGATTATTTATTTGAATATGATTTGCTTAATGTTGTTAAATCTAGTGGTCCTGTATCAATGAAAAAAACAGATACTGTAAATATTGTTTTTTCCCCATCTACAGGATATATATTACCAAATGATATAATTGTTAATGGTGCTACATATTCATATAATAAAAACAATGGTATGGTAACAATTTCAAATCCTGTAAAAAAGAATATATCAATAATTATTCATACTGATGAATTACGTCAATGCTCATTTACAGTTCCATCATTAAATTATATGTCTTGTTCATTAACAAGTGATAAAACAACATTTGTTATTAATGATACATTTAATATTCAATTAACTCTTACAGGTGATGAAGAATTATATGCTTTACCAAACAGTATATCTGGTACAAATTGTTCAGTAGTATCATACAATGCAAGTACAGGTAAAGCAACATTAAAATGTTCAGGAACTGGTAATATGTCAATATCTGCATCTGTAAAAGATATTGCAAATTACTATTTTGCTGTAGCATTAGAAACAAATCCAATATTTACAAGAGCCAATAATACTATTACTGATTGTAATTTAAGTAATATTACAAGTATTCCTTCTTATATGGTTGCAGTTGGATCATGCCCAATTAATTTTGTAACTGGATTTGATGTTGATAATTCAATAGATGTTGAAGGTGCATATGTATGGTTTATAATACCATCTAAATATTTCAATAAATCTAATTTTAATTTTATTAATGGAAGTAATAAATATTTATTGAAACAATCTAATATACAAGATTTAACAGTTAACACAAAGATAAAAGAATGTATAGATATTGCAGGAAAAATACCATATACACTTGTATGTGTTTCAAATAATGGTTTAATTGGCAAACAAGAATTTAAAAAAATATAATGAACAATCAATAAAATATGGCTAATTATAGTGAAAATGGTGTAAAATTTACTGTAGGTGATGTTGGTATTTTTACAAGTGGTATGAAAATTGCCAGAGGTAAATACAATAAAGATTCATATGAAAATATACTTGGTCCACAAAAAATAATTAATGCTATTGATATTGATTGGAATAATGCTGAAGTTGAAGGATTAAGTTCAAATATTAATAGTACAGCTCAATTATTAAAATTAATAGGTGAATTATATTCTAAAGTAAATAAAAATTCTATTACAATTAGTGAAAATGGAACCTGGGTTATAAATGGTGTAGATTTAGGTGTTAAAGCAATTGGAGTAGATGGTAAAGATGGAGCAACAAATTCAATTACTATTGGAGAAAATGGTAATTGGTTTATTAATAATGTAGATACAGGGGTTAAAGCAATTGCAATTAATGGACAAGATGGTGCTACAAATTCAATTACTATTGGTGAAAATGGTAATTGGTTTATTAATGGAGTAGACACAGGAATAGTTGCACAAGGAGCAAGTGGTATTATGCCAGCATTAACTATTGGTGAAAATGGTAATTGGTTTATTAATAATGTAGATACAGGTGTTAAAGCAATTGCAATAAATGGTAATGATGGTACAAGTACAAATATTACTATAGGTGAAAATGGCAATTGGTTTATTAATGGAGTAGACACAGGAATTACAGCAGTCGCTACAAATGGACAAGATGGTGAAAGCACAAATATTACTATAGGTGAAAATGGCAATTGGTTTATTAATGGAATAGATACTGGTAAACCTGCTACATCACAATCTGATTATACAGGTCCAAACATTATTATATTATCATTAGAAGAATATGAAGCATTAGATAAATATGCAGATAATACATTATATTTTGTAACTGGTGATTATACACCAAGTGGTGGAGACGAACCTGGAGGTGGAGACGAACCTGGAGGTGGAGACGAACCTACAGATATATTTAGTAATATATCTACAAATTTAACAGTTTCTTATTTTAATGGTGAAGAATTTATTGAAACTGTATATACTGAAGATGGTGAAATTTCATTATACCCACAACGAAAATATAATATTTCTGGAACATTAAAAGGATATATCAAAATTAATACTGCAGGTCATAATATTGTTGATGACACTGAATTAGTATTAAATAATGTAAAGATATTGTCTGAAGATGTTAATTATGGAATAATATATCAAACACCAGATAATGCAAAAAAACAAAAAGCATTAAAAATAACATTAGCACGTAATTCAGAAAATTATATATATTGTTCACAAGTTGTAGCTATAGCTGAAAGTCAGCCAGGTGCAATATATTCAACAAATAATATGATTATTCAAGGTGCAGGTTATTTATCTGTTAAAAATAATGGTGGTCATGGTTTAAAAGCAGATGAATTTGAACTTGGTGGACCTAATATTTGGATAGATGCAAGTCATGATGGAATACATGCAAAAGATTTATATATTATAGGTGGTATATATTTTATAAATCGCGCAAATGATGCAATAGGTACTAATAAAAATAATAAAGGTGAATGTGGTCATACATATTTATTTGATGGCACAATAGTAACAAATGATAATAATATTTTAGGTTGTATTATTGACAGTCAATCACCTGGTATATATTTTTCAGATAATTTATTAAGTGCAGCTCAATTAGAAAATTGTGTAGGTATGCATTTACTTAATTCATCAGATTATACAAGTGGTCATATATATTGGTATGATGAAAAACCTGATGATGAATTTAATGGAGAAGGTGGTGAAATTCCATTAGGAGAAGATAATAAATATCATATAACACATCCTTACATATTAATTATAGGATATCTTAATAATCCTTTAATTTTTGAATTAGATAATTTTGGTAGAGTAAAAAATGATGATGCTACAATATATTTAAGTAATGCATATATTGAAACAAACAGTAATACTCCAGTATTTTATTATGAAGCTGAAAGTGAAAAAATAAAAATTATATCTGTTAATGATACAATTAATGTAATTAAAAATATTTATAATGAACAATTAACACAATTTGAAGCATTAGGATATGAATCAGATTGTATAAAATCAGAATCTAATTTAACATTAGAAGTTAAAGATGGATCTAATTTATACATATCATCAATAATGGCAGATGGATTAGATGGTGGAGACGTTAAAATTAATGACTCAAAAGGTAATTTAATTATTACAAATTGTGGTCAACGTGGTATTAAAGGTAATGCTGTTGTAATTGGTCCTGATGCAAAAATAACAAAATCAGTAATTGTTTCTTATGCAACAGATAAAACATATGAAGGTATATGTTATGTAAAAAATAATTGCAAAAAATTTGAATCTGAAATATGTTATGGAACAGGAGATGACGATAAAAGAAATTCTGGATTTGCAGATATTTACGGAAGAAATGGAAAATGTACTAAAGGACAAATTGGTACAAGAAATGCAGAATTGACAGGAGTTTTAATAACTGGTACAATGTGTGCATATAATAAAATAGATATGGGTAATGCTGATAATTTATATTATAATGAGGTACTTACAAATACTAATGAATATGAAAATCCAGCATTTTCAAATAATGAATTTGTTATTATAGAAAATGAAGTTCCATCAACAATAGAAAATAAAAATCCTATTGAATTTTAATATATGATAAGTATTAATCGTAATAATATTGGATTAATTAAATTTAACATTGATAATGAATTACAAAACATTTGTGCTGTTTATTATAAAGATACATTAATTTGGCCAAATGGTAATGCTTCAATACAATCATGTTTCGCATCAGGAATATGGATAGATACGTATCCTTGGACTGATGGATATCCTTGGAAAGATATAAAATAATAAAATAATAAGACATATAATATGGCTCTTTATACAGGTGAATTAAATGAATTTATAGATTGGATCTCAAATAAAGATTATATAACAAAAAGATCAGCAGTTAACGATAAAATAAGTGGTGGGTCAATTCGTAGATTACTTCAAGAACATTTACGTAAACCATTTTTTGTATATGAAGATACTGAAAATAATATGAAATATTTGTTTTCAAGTGAGGAATCTAAAATAAGATATTTTAGAGCACTTGAAAGTGTCGGTAATGATGCAAAAAAACTATCACAAGAATATAAAGATTTAGTATTACTTGAATTTGATATTCCAGCACCACATAAAATATATTGTGTTGGCTCTGATGATACTTCATTAAAAACAATTAATATATTAAAAGGTAGTGCAAGAAGATTAATTGAATTTAAAATATATATTGATGAATTAAATAGTGGATATCAGTCACCATTTGAAGTTAAATATAAATTAATAACAAACACTAATCAAATATTATTTGAAGATACAAGACCTTATGATAGTGAATATAGTGATGGCCAACATGTCGTACAATTTGACTGTTTTGATTATTTACAAGTTGGCACTAATAAATTACAATTATCAATAAAGTTAACTGGTGGACAATATAATGCAGATGAAATTAATCCAACAATTACTATTAATGTTATTAATTATAATATTAATGGTGAATATGCAAATTTAAATTGGTATGATCCAATTCCTATTGGTTCTCAAAATTTACCTTTAATAATTGATATTGAAAGAAGTATATCTACAGCAGTTTCTCAAACATTAGAATATTACATTGATGATTTATCAATGGCAAAAGGTTCATCAAGTGATAATATTGAAGGAACTTCTTCAAGTGTTCAACTTAATATTGATAAAAAACATATTGAAAATTTAATGTATCCTCATGAGCCTACTGAAAATGAAATCGCACAAGGAATAACTTATGAAGATACATATCAACCTAAGCATTACTTATTAATAAAAGGTAATATGAAAACTGTTGATAATAGTATTAATTTTGATTCCAATACTTTATTATATGAATTTATAACACAATCTGATGAACAAGAAGAGCTAAATAATCATTATATTAATATTCGTTATTCAATACCTGCAGGAGCATTAGAAACAGAAAATGGTATAGAAGGAATATATTTAATTGGTAACCAATATGAAGAATTTGTTTTAAATTGGACATATTTTACAAATAATATGGGTGATTCTTCAGTAAATATTGATTGGGAATTACAAAAAATAGATGAAGAAAACCCAGCAAATAATGAAGTTATACACTTATCAACATTATCTGGATATAGTAGATCTGCAGGAGAACCATTAAGATTTATTCCAGATAAAGCATATTTAAAGGAAGATAATTGGCATTTGGTTGCTAATGTTATTGCTATTAGTGGAACATACAATAAAGTATTTGATAGACCAATAATAGTAAATAAATCTGTATATGATTTTGAATTTGATGAAGCACCTGGTTGTTATTTTAAGTTAAATGCTTATGGAAGATCAAATACTGAAACTGAAACTTCTAGAAAAAGCTGGATTCCTACAGGTAATATTACTCAATTACCTGATATACCTGCAACTGAATTTAGTGAAAGTATACCTTGGGATAATTTAAATGGATGGTCAAATAATGGTTTATCATTAAATGGTGAACAGAATTATGGTATAATTAAGTTTAATGCTTTCCCATTAGGTTCAGAAAATTCAAATGGTATTGCAAAATTTGGCCGTACAATCGAATTAGATTTTATAACAGGATCTGTATCGGATGAAAATGATCCATTAATCATTATTGGTAATCTTGGAGAAAACAATAGAATAGGACAAGCTGGTCCAGCAATATATGTATATCCAACAAAAGCAGTTTTATATGACGGTGATGCTGAAGTTATAAAAACTAATTATAAGGCAAATGAACGTATTCAATTAACATTTATATTTGAGCCTAATAAAGAAGAAATGTCTCAAAATGGATTATCACAAGATATTATTAGAGAAGCAAATATAAGTAGTAAAAATGTATATATTGTTAATAATGGTATATTGGAACGTGGTGCATTGCTTGATAATCAAGTAATAGGTAATACTAATGGACAAATTAAATTTGGTGGTACTAATTCTTCAATTATTATATATAATATTAGAGTATGGTGGAAAACAATGACAATTTTTAATGCATTTAAAAACTTCTTGTTTGATACTTCTAATAAAGCAAAATATATTATTAGAAACTCAATTGTAAAGGGTAATGAAATAGATTATCAAAGTTGTGTATCAAAAATAGATACTGTATTAATTTCTGGTAATTTATCGACTGTTTTAACACCTGGTGCAGAAAAAGATAAATCTGAAACTGCTGTAGATATATTATATACAACACCATCAGATAAACGTATGTTAGGATTTGATGCCCAAAAGATAATGATTAGAAAACACGGTCAATCTACTCTTAACTATCCTATTGCATCATTTAAATTCTGGTTAAATAAAACAAAGGGTGAAAACGTTGCTTCTGTTGAATTTAATGATGGTGTAAAAAATATGCAATTAGTAAAAAATAGATATCCAATAAATATTGGGTCTATTCCTGCTAATAAATATGTTTTACAAGCAAACTATGCTGACTCATCTGGTGTACATAACGGTGGATTGCTCAGATTAATTAATGATACATGGTATAACGCTCCATTTAATGTTAAAGATGAATACGGAACTAGAGTTGAATATAAGTTGAGAACATCTCCACAATTATTTGCGTCTAGCCAAACAGTACGTCATAATAATGCAAAATTAAATGAAACAGGTAATTCTGAATGGATAGATGGTTATGGAAATAATCCTGAGTTTACAATAAATGGACTTAATGCTACTGAACATACTTGGGGAGAATTAAAAGCTTCATTAACAGAAAATTCACAAAATACAAGTTTCCCATATAAAATACGTAATGCCCCAGATTCACGTCCTTGTGTTGTATTCTATACAGATACATCAAAACCTTCAACTGCATTAACAAAGAAGTTTTTAGGACAATTTGTATTAATGGATGATAAAAAATCAGATCATATATTTGGTGAACGTTCTATTTATCTTTGGGGTGATGGTAAAGATCCATTCTGTATGACAATTGAAGGTGCTACAACTGAAGTAATTAACAAAAAAGGAAATAAGAAAAAAGGTTACGATATTGATGATAACTGTGTATGGGATAATAAAAATGTATTAAGAATTGAATGTGTACTTATTAATACTCCATTAACAAGTTTTATGAATTTTATGGTGCCTAACGATATTCAGTTAGATGAAGATGGTAATACAAGTACAAATCAAGATTTTACTGCTGAACACAATGCATCAGAAATTAAATATGAAACAGATCCAAAAACTGGTGAATTTGTTTATGATAATACAGGAAATAAGATTCCATTAAACTATTATTGGGAAGATTATTTTGAACTTATATTCCCTGATGAAGATGATTTGGATGAAGATGATGCATCAAAAGGCAGAACAAAATTTGATGGACATTATAAAAATGATAATGAATCAGATTTCGTTACAAATACTTCAAAATTTATTAAAAAGACACAGCCATGGATTGATTTCTTAAAATGGATGTGTTCAATAGGTCAATTGAACAAAGATAATGGTGGTAACTATTATATAGATGGTACTGTATCTACAGCAGCTTTAAATAAATTTAAATCTGAAGCTCATGATCACTTAGATTTATATAAATTGGCAGCATATTATATTTTCTATATAAGATTTGGACTTGTTGACTCTGTCGAACGTAATGCTCAATATAAAACATATGACGGTATTCACTGGTTCTTAGAGCCTTGGGATATGGATATTGCTTTGGGTAATAAGAACACTGGTGGATTAGCATTTGACCCACCAATGAATAGAGGAACTTTCTTAGACCCAACTAAAGGATTATATGCATATTCTGGAAGATCTGTATCAACATCAAATATATTATGGGATTGCTTAGAAGCTTGGGATGTATGGACAGATGAAATTGTTCCTGAAGTAGCACAGGCATTATATGAAGGTGGTTTAACATATGAAAAAATTACTGAAATATTTGATGATGAATTTGTAAACAAATGGTCAGAAATAATTTATAATGAATCAGGTTTATATAAGTATGTAGAAAAGGCCCAAGAAGCAAGCTGGTTAGCATGGCTTCAAGGTGCAAGAACTTCACACAGACACTGGTGGATATCTACATCAATGAACTATTATGATTCAAAATGGACATGTGGACAATTTAATTCATCAAGAATATATTTAGCTGTTGATAAACCACAAGGTTCTGCAGCAACAATAAATATTATACCTACAACTGAATCATATTTCAAATTTACACAAAAGGATACTAAATTAAGTAGAGGATTACAAAAAGCAACAAAGCAAAATCCTGCTTCTTGGGTTGCAGATAATTGGTCATTCTCTGCAAAGGACCCTGCTCACTTATTTGGAGCATTGTTTATGGAAAGGGTTGATTTAGGTAACTTTGGACAAGGTTTACAAGTATTATCATTCCAAAATGCGGTAGATACAACTTTAGGAGCAACTATTAAAGAATTAAGTATAGGATCTCCATTACCTGAAGATATTGATAACATATCAACATTTAATGGCTGGGTTAATACTGTTAAACCTAATATTACAAATTCTGCTTCTGCAGAATCAATTGAAAATGATGAATCTATTGATGCACTTGAAAATATTGTAACATATAATATTATAGGTCAATTAGGATTAACATCAGCAGATATTATAACAAGTAATAGAAGTAAACTTAAGAATATTTATGCAATAGGTTCAGGATTTACTACTTTAACATCTTCAACATTAGGTAATAATTATGGAAATTTATATTTACCAGGTGAAACAATTGTTATAGATACAAATAATGAATCTACAACAAAGAATGGTGTTACAAGTATTAATGTTATGAATACTAAATGGGAAAACATTACATTCTGGAGTACAACATATCATCAATCAGCAACACAAAAAGTACGTTATGAAGATGATGAAGGTAATCCATATCTTGATGATGAAGGTAATGAAATATATATTAATAAGCCAACAGTATCTACATTTAACAAAATGTATAGAATACCGAAGAATTTTAATACTGTTTCATTTAAAGGTTCTACTGCAACGAATCCTTGTTCAATTAAATTTATTTTAGAATGGTTTAATTCAATTGAATATTATGTTAGCCAAGAAAATCCTGGTTTATCTGGAGATGCATTAGAAAATAAAATTTTAGAATATATTGCATCTAACTGTAAAGCAGTAATTGAAAATATAAGATGGAATTATGGTGTATCAAAATATATTAATAATGATATATCTAAACCTAATCCTAATTATGTTAGAATAACTTATAAAGATGTTATAAGATTAGGTTATTTAAATGGTGCACCTGATGCAGAAGGTCATGGTTCTAATTATAAATCAGGATCTAACTTAAATGGTTATATTAAGATTGAAGGTGATATAATGACACCATCACAATTATCAAGATTAACAAATTTATTTGGTGAAAATGTATTTAATATCAATTCAACAGGTATGAATGTTGTTATTGACCAAGAAAACACATATGCTCAAATATCTGTTAGTGGTGCAATTAAAATTGAAAACGATAATATTGTATCTGATGAAGGTGTTAAAATCAAATTTAAATGTACATCATTCTTATTGTCATCTGAAAATGTAGATGACTATATTTGGAGTGCATCTAATGTATTAGGTCATACATTTACATCATCAGCTGGTGGATTTACAAAAGATTTAATATTAGATCAAACAACAAAAACAGAAAGATATATAATTACAGTAACGGCACAAAAACGTTCAAATGCAAGTATTTCTGCTTCAGTAAATATAATCATTAATCCAACAGTAACAGCTAGAGATTTTAAATGGAATGTATTAACATCAAATTCTCCAGTAAGAAGATTTATATGTAATGAAACAACCGCACGTCAAATGTTTGGAAATAATAATACAACATCAAACGGTGAATTACGAGATATATTTATTATTCCATCAAGTGAATTATGCACAGAATTTGCTATTGATACAACAACTCATTTTAATGCTAATATTAAAAAAATTAAAATAAAATTAAGTGAAATAACAGATTTATTAAGTGTTCCTTCAATTAAATTAAGTCGTGAAGCAAAATCAGGATATGATTGTGATACATTGAGTATAAATGATGATGAACAAATAGATATCACTGATGATATTACTGGATTAGTAAATATAAATAAAAATGCTGATTCATATGTTAATCAAACACGCAAAACAATAAACGGTAAATTAACAGGTATTAGAAATTCAATTAATTTGATAAGTGGTAATTCTACAGTATTTAATGAACAATGTCAAGATATGAAATTTTTTGCATTAAATGCTGAAATAGTATATGAATCACAATCTATTGGTACACACACATATTCTTGCAATATTATTTTATATGATGATGCAATTACTATATTGACAACAGCTCATAAATCATTTGAACCTATTTTGAGAAAATTAAAAGAATACAATGAATCATATTATACAGGTAAAGTTGCATTATTTAAATCAGATTTAAGTGTGTTATCTGGTAAACTTGATTTTAAGGATAATAATGGACAATTAATTGATATGCAAAATGATCAAAGTGCATTTATTGCTGCAAATACTGGTGATAGCATATTTGATTATATGCCAAATATTAATGAACTTGATTTAAGCGGATTAGCATTTAACTTTGGTGCAAACTATAATGTAAATTTCTTTAATATGAATAAGCTTAAATCATTAGAAATATTAAATCTTAATAATTGTGTTGCAGCATCTAATACATTTACTATTGAAAATTCATCAACATTAACAACTATTGATTTTGGTGGTAATTGCCCTGCAGATTTAATTTGTAAAAATAATATAGCATTAGAAATTATATCGTTAGGTAAACCAAGTAAAGTATGTATTGAATCATGTAAATCGTTAATTGCATCAAATGTTACAATACAAGATAATTCTTTATTAGTATCAATTGATTTAAAGGCTGCACCTGATAGTTTAATAATGTATAAAATATTAAATAAATTGTTATAAATTAATTAAATAAATTGTTATAAATTATAATATGAAAAGACATATTTGTGTTAATCAATCAAATACACGAGAATTAGGTGTACCTGCTGAAATTATTGCAAAATTATATAATTTTGTTAAACGTACTGAAAATGGTGAAGATGTATGGGATGCTATGGATGAAGCAAATATTGCGAAATCATTAAAAGGTTCAATAAAACTAAAAGGATATACATATGAAGAATATGTAAACAAAATTAATGAATATTTTGCTGATACATTAAGTATAGAACCTGAAGGGTATTACATATTATTTGAAGATGAATTTACAAAAAATATATTATTTAATACAATTCGTTGGACCGCTGAAGGTATAACAGCAGAACAAGCAGCAGATATTAATTTAAGTGCACCAGGTAAACAAATACGAGGAACAACAATAAGACGTTTTAATGAATTTAAATATTTTACAAGTAATGGTGGATTAAATGATTTATTTAGCGGTTGTGTTTCATTAACAGAAATAACTATGCCACCAATTGTAGCTTCATGGTCAAGAACATATTGGGATCATAGTCCATTTTATAATTGTAAATCATTAGTAAAAGTTAATTGGAATAATTGTATTATAACAGGTGGTGAAAGGGGTTATAAATATCATGGTTTATATGGTAGATGCGAATCATTAAAATGGTACGACGGTATATTACCACCAGGATGTGATGAAATAAGTTCGTCTATGTTTAGCAATTCAGGTATAGATAAAATAATTGCACCTGAAGGAGTTGAAATGATAAACTCATTAAATAATGTCCCAAAATGTACATATATTGAATTACCATCAACATTAACTGAAATAAGTGCTAAAGGCTGGGGTCAAAATATGAACTCAAGAAATGGTGGTACTGGGCAAATTGTTATGGCATGTAAAGCAACAACACCACCAACATTAACATATGTTGATGGTTTCCATGATGCAGATACAACAATATATGTTCCTGATGATTCAGTATCTGAATATCGAACTGCGTGGAGTGCATTTCCACGTTTAGCATCTATTAATGGATTATCAGAATTACCAGAAACTTATAAAAATATGGGTACACTTGCAGATATTTAATATATAAGAGCAATACTTATAAGTATTGCTCTTTTGTTTATAACATTATGTCTTAAAATATTTATTTTTATTAAAATATATGACTTAATTTACAAAGGTTATATTATTTTTATTTGATTTGCAACATATAACAAAAATATACATATATTGTAGCATATGACAGATAAACGTTGCTTGGTTTATGAAACTTTGGGAAGCGTTTCAAATCTTCAAGTGTCAGAAGCTAAAGGCGATGGTTTAATGCGTTTGCAAGGTGTATTTGGAGTTTGCGGAGTAAAGAATCAAAATAATCGTGTGTATGATAAAGACAATTATGCACAAATGGTTGAATCTTTACAAAAGAAAATTAAAGAATCAGGTTGTCCTGGTGAATTGGAACATCCAAATTCAATGAATATTAATCTTGAAAATGTTTCACATAAGATAGAAGATATTCAAATGAATGAAGATGGCACAATTACAGGTTCAATTGTTCTTTTAAATACTCCAAAAGGTCAAATTGCTAAAGCTATCGTTGAAGGCGGTCTTCCACTTTTCATTTCGTCACGTGGTGCAGGTACAATTACTAATGAAGGTCGTGTAACATTATCAACAA
>Ga0326511_10000713_pt1 | contig 28995 bp, 50 predicted proteins | sample 0_2496_0518_D_FD_203701 | JGI IMG/M metagenome (GOLD analysis project Ga0326511, IMG submission 203701) | Bovine rumen microbial communities from UC Davis, California, United States - 0_2496_0518 | ecosystem: Host-associated > Mammals > Digestive system > Stomach > Rumen | place: USA...
GCAGGGTACAAGGGGGGGTAACATATCACCCACTATCACAACAAAATCAGGAATATGCAAAGTAATCAAATGGCAAAAGAAATAATCATATTAGGTGCTATCGGAAACACGGAACGTCAGAATCGTGACAATATGCGTGTTCTGGATGGGGGGGGTAAGATGTATGCCCTTAAAGCTCACATCCAAACTGATAAACCTTTGGTGCTAAAGAAATGGAAAAGAAGTGTAAGCAAGTCGGAGTAATAAATTCATCCGGCTATGAATGTGAGAACCGAGTCTATCGGGGGGGGGTGCTGCCCTGCAATAAAAATCGGTGGTGATCCCAAAAAGGTTATTAAGAAGTGGAAAAAGAAAAACTAATAATCCTATGTGATCTCGGAGTGGGGGGGGAGAGAGGACGTGTGTTTTCCCCGAAGAGTAAATCATGTGCGGTATCCGCTACAGAATACAAAGACCCACTAAAGGTAATCAAACGATGGAAAAGAAAATCAAAGTTTTAGGTGGTTTAGGAGTATCACCCAGGAGAGATAGGTGTGTAGATCGTGTGATTAGTGGGGGGGGGTATCATCTTTGCTTTACCTGCACACATACGATTTGACAAGCCGATGGTGGTTAAAAGATGGAAAGGAAATCAAAAATCATCGTAGCTCAACGTGGCAGATATATCTTGCATCAAGTCAGGTCAGAGCACGGAAAGCAAGTAAGAAAAGCCTATGAGGGGGGGGAGATAGACCTACCCTGGAAAGCAATTCAATGCTACGAAGCACGAAAAGACAAAATCTGTAACACGATAACAACAGTACAAAAAGACAATATGTATGTCGGAAAGGTGGTTATGGGAGAAACAGTAGAAGACTATCTTTACACGGCTAAAGATGGTGAACAATACGGAATCTTTAAGTTAAGTCCGAGAGAGTGTTTAAGGCTCATGGACGTAAGGGAAGAAGATATCGACAATATGTTATCCGTCAATTCTAATTCTCAATGTTATAAGCAGGCAGGCAATTCAATCGTTGTAGCGGTCTTAACAGCTATATTCTCACAGTTAAACATTCAGGGTATCAAGTCATGGAATGAACGTACACCGGAAGAAAAAGAAGAACTAATGGGGTGGAAAGATGCCAAGAAAAGATAACAGACCGACAAGCAAGATATCCACAAAAGCTGAATGTTATGTATGCCGTAAGTATTTAGATGTATATACCCCTTACCCGTTAGAGAAACATCACTTCTTGTCTGGCAGGGGAGTGCGGAAATTAGCAGATGAAGATGGGTTGTTTGCTTATATCTGTTCAAAGCATCACCGAGATATCCACGACAAAGGACTTTATGAAAAGGAACTAAAGCACATTGCCCAGGAAACCTTTATAAAGGATCACATAAAGCAAGGATATCCGGAAGATGTTGCAAGAGACTTATTCAAAAGGAGATATGGACGTTTCTATGAAGGATGAAATCTATTTCCGAGTTGATGGTGAGATCGTTGGTAAAGGCAGGCCCCGCGTAACAACAAGAGGTGGTTTTGCAAGAGCATATACCCCGAAGAGAACGATTGATTGTGAGAACAGAATTAAATCCGCATACCTGGAAGAGTACCCTTTAGGACTTCACTGGCAGAATAAGGAACCCTTACAGATGGTTGTAAACATCTATAGAGATATCCCGAAGTCAACACCGAAGAAGTTAAGAAATGAAATGCTGTTAGGCTATGTCAGACCCGTGGTTAAGCCCGATGCCGACAACCTACTTAAAACCATAGCTGATGCACTTAACGGAGTTTGTTACTCGGATGATAGTCAGATAGTAGAGATCACTTTAAACAAGTGGTATGCGGAAGAACCGAAAGCAGAAATAACAATTCGTGAAATTGGAAAGGAGTGAATTAAATGTCAGGCCGTACAGTTATCACAAGTAAGGAACCGGAGAAGTTAGTGAACATGAAAGAACGCCCTATATGTTATGTCGAAGCAAGAGACAATATCATCTGGAAGTTTAATACCGAAGATGAAGCAATCAGGGCAGCAAAGCAATTTATGAACGCAGGCTTTGAGTATGTTCAGAGAAAGTGAGGTGTGAGTTTGAGAGCATGGAGTGTTTTCGGAACGGGGAAAAATAACTTTGGTTATATCCCCGATCCCCCTGACCCCGATGAAACAGAGTGCATGGAAGATTGTGACACTTGTATTTGGAGAAGTGACGAGCCTGAAAGTGATGGGCTTTACCGCTGTAACGATACCAACGGAGAAGGATATAAGGAGAACGAGGATGAAGATTGTAACAGTTAAAGTCATTACCACAGAGGATTATACAGCATCATACCTGGAAGATTTATTCAGAGAAATGCAGGACAACAACGAGATTATCTCTTATGCCGTTACCGAAAGAGATTGTCGCAAGGCAAAGGATAAACCAAAGGTGGATATTGAGGGTATATCATCCCCAAAAATTATCTTCACCGATAACGGGCTGATCCTTATAGGGTGGTACGATGCAACAACCGGATTTTGGAACTGCATTGAAGCGAATCACAACGGATTTGACAAAGAGACTTTTGGAAATGTCATGGAGTACAGAGATATCAGTGACTATCCCGATGATTTTCATTTAGACGAGGAACAGTACAGATGAAGAAATATGTATTCAGAATAACCGCAAAGGTATCAGAGGACTTTGAAGCTGATACCTACGAAGAAGCAGTTGATATGTTTGTAGATCAAGTTGGTTATGCTTCCGATATTGAGGGTGAAGTGATTGAGGAAAGAGAGGTAGAAGAGTGAGTATTTTAGCCTGGCACTTTATTGATTATCCCGATACATGGGATCAGGAAGGAACATCACAGCACTGGTCTGATGAAGTGTTAGTCAAGGCACTTAATGACGGGAAAGTCCACCTTGCTAATTATTGCAAGGAAACCGAAGAGTGGCTGTTAGATGACGGACAGTATTTGTCTTATGACAAGATCGCTTGTTGGGCCTATTACGGAGTTGTACCGGAGACAGAGAAACCTATGCCAAGAAGGAGTGGAGTATGAAGTATAGAGCAGAGATTGAAGTACCTGATAATGCCGACTGGCAGGCTCTTGAAGGTGCAAAGCTGAACGCAGAGTGGCACAAGGTAATTTCCCTTCATGATCGTATGTCACGCACAGACCTTACAGACAAGTGTGGTTCATGTAAGCACTTTGTAATTTGTGAGAATGGATATGCCGGTTCCAAGTGTGCAGGTATTTGCATGGCAAGAAGAACTAATTACAAGTACCGCACTACCCCGAAGTGTAAGAAGTACGAAAGGAGAGAAGATGAATAAGAACTATGGGTTCATCATCCATCCCGAAGACCATCAAGCCTTTATGGATATGACAACGGAAGAAGCAGGGAGTGTTATTAAAAACATGATCCGTGTATTCAGGGGAGAAGAACCGGAAAAGTTTGATGATCGTTTCCTTGACTATGTATCAGACGATTTATGTGGAAGGGTATTAAGGGATATCGAACTTTCAGAAAAGCAAAGTCGGAATGGCAAAAAGGGTGGCGGTCAGAAAGGAAATCAGAACGCAAAACGAACCAAAAACGAGCCAAAAACAAGCCAAAACGAACCAAAAACGAGCCAAAAACAAGCCAAAACGAACCCCAATACCAATACCAATACCAATACCAATACCAATATAAATAATAATATTGGTTTCAAACCAAACGCATTTACTTCCGGTTGTCCTAAAAGAGATATCGACTTTGAAGAGATAGAAAGGAAACTGATAAAAAATTGAGAGGTGAGTTATGAGTGATAACGTCAATGAGAATGTAATTGAGTTTTTAAGGAACCAGGAAACAGCGACAGCTTGTTTTTGTCAGCCTCGTTTTATTAGCAAGGTTAAGAAACTTGCAGAAGAGTACCCCGAAGATGTGATTATCACGGACGAGAATCCGGATGGAAGCATCGTAGCCCACATCCCTACAAAGTGGGTAAAGATATCAGCACCGAGAAAAATGTCTGATGAACAGAGAGAAATGTTAGCCGAGAGATTAGCTTCTTACAGACAAGATAATTCTTTGGATGAGTAAGTCTTACATTCTGTACGTCAAATGAACTAAAACGAGAGGAAAACACAACAGACGATAAAATATCCATTCACGGATATTAAGTATCAAAATGAACGAATTAAAAGGGATAGAACACATGGTAACGATCATCTTACAAACTGTACCTATATGTCCTGAATGTCAGGCAATGTTATTTAAACGTCATCAAAAGAATGACACTTATTATTGTTGCCTTGACTGCATGAACATCTTGAAAGTAATAGGCCAGGGCAAGGCAGAGAATGAAGTGATCGTTACCGATGGGAAGGAGTGATATGCAACATCTTGTATATGGGTTCTGGGAGAAGATAGAAGATGTGTGTAATGAGCAGGATATAAACAAGTCCGAACTTGCTAAAAGAATGGGAGTAAGCAGAAAGTGTTTTTACCCAACCTTAATGCCGAGTGCATACTTCATTGCAAGGTTTTGTGCAGAGACACACACTTCCGCTGATTGGTTATTAGGGATAACAGAAAGGAAGGGCGCATGAGAGTAAATTTAAACACAATAGATCATCATGTTAAGGGTGCCGACTTCACAATGTCAGTAGCAGAGTTTCTAATCGTCCGTGAAGCATTGAAAATGTTTGCAGCGAATGAGGACTACAACGAGTGTGATAGAAAGTACGCTAAAAGGATATTAAAGGATATCAGATATGAGATTGATAGATGCAGATGAACTAATAAGACGTATGGCAAAGAGATTATCAGAAGTAAAACCGGATGAATCAATGTCTCTGACGAATGAATTTAGTGAATATAACTTGCATCAGGTTATGTGCGGAACGATAAACGAGTGTATTCAGATGGCAATAGAATCACCCAGAGTTAGTGTTGAAGTGTGGAGTGGTTATCACGGGGATTGCTTACAGCCTAAAGGATCGTTTGACAAGTTATTCAACAGAGAAGAAGAGGAAGATGAAGATGATGGAATATAGTCAGCAAATTAAACACAGCAACACGGATGAATGGTATACCACCGAAGAATCCGTGAGAATGATTATTCCACACTTACATAGAATGGGATACAAGAAAATCCTTTGTCCTTTTGACAAGCCGGAAAGCAATTTTGTAAAGGTACTTACTGAAAATGGCTTTGACGTAACTTATAGTCACATAGATACTGGCACAGATTTTTTCATGATTGATAATCTTACAGACTATGATGCGGTAGTTAGCAATCCCCCTTTTAGTAAGCGACAGAAGATACTTGAAAAGCTGTTTGAATCCGATGTTCCTTTTGCCTTGATAATGAACTTCAACGGATTGTTTGATGCAAAGTCAAGATGGGAATTGTTTAAAAATAACAAGTTTGAAATTCTTGTACCACAAGGCCGTATGCACTTCTTTAACGACAATAACTTTACAAATAGTCCAAATTTTCAATCGGTATGGGTGTGTAAGGGAATGATGGATCAGCAGATATGCTTTCAGGAGATGAGAACATGATGACACTTAAAGAATCAGCACAAGCATTACACAAACTTGAACTTGCCGTGAAACTAAAAGACCTGAATGTGTTAGATGCAGATGTATTTGAACCCCTTAACATGGCAATAACCATCATGGAAAACGGAATCAGACCGGATTATCAAGGCGAATGGAAACTGATAACCCACGTTAAGAGAGACTTAATCATCTGTTCAAGGTGCAAGAAAGAGTACGACTTGCCGGATGAATACTGGAATTACTGTCCGAATTGTGGCAGCCGAATGACGGAAGGAGAAGACAATGAATGAGTGTGGACTTACAAGAGAAGAAGAGCAGTACATGACTTACCTTGACGATAAGCATGAGAGAGAAGTGAGAGACAAAAAGAAAACACTTAATCCTGGTGACAGAGTAAAGGCAAAGCATACCATCCTTTATGGTTACAGTGAGAAGACCGGAGTTGTAACAGAGAAGTGTAAGGATGGAGTATGGGTGAAGTTTGATGACGGGAACGTTACATTGTGTGATCCCTACTACATAGATAAGGAGAGTGTATGACAAGAGTAGAAGCAATAGCAATTCTTGACGGGTTCAAATATAATCCTTTGTTTAACGAACAGCATTTTGAAGCACTTGATATGGCTGTATCGGCTTTATCCGAGAACAAGGGAGAGTGGATTCCTATTTCCGAGAGATTGCCCGAAACACATCAAGATTGTTTGCTTGAATTAAGAAGTGGAGAAATGCTGACGGGGTTTAAAGCAGAAACAGAGCCGTATTTCTATTGTCATGGTGTGGACGGTTGCTACGTTGAACTTCAAAATGTTATTGCGTGGCAACCTTTACCCGAACCCTATAAGAAAGGCGGTGAGTGAATAAAAGTGAAGATCGGGTTAATTGACGTTGACGGTCATAATTATCCGAATTTGCCTTTGATGAAACTTTCCGCATGGCACAAATCAAAAGGTGATCGGGTTTCATGGTATGACCCTTTTGACGGTTTGATTGAGGAATACGACAAGGTTTATATGTCAAAGGTTTTCAGTTTTACTCCCGATTACGAACACCCAATTTATGCAAAAGAAATTGAGAAAGGTGGGACGGGTTATTGCATAGAGTTGATAAATGGAAAAGAAGTTTATCACAAAGAACGTCAAAAAGATTTGCCGTATGAGATTGAGCATATATACCCCGACTATTCTTTATATCCCGAACAAACAAAAGACACGGCGTATGGATTTATGAGTAGAGGTTGCCCGAGAGGTTGTGATTTTTGCCATGTTAAAGACAAAGAGGGGCAGAGATCATACAAAGTTGCAGATTTATCTGAGTTTTGGAAAGGACAAAAAAACATTGAATTACTCGACCCGAATACACTTGCCTGTTGCGAGTGGAAAGACATTCTCGGACAACTTATAGATTGCAAAGCAAGAGTCAATTTTAATCAAGGTTTAGATATCCGCATGATGACGGAAGAAAAAGCGAGTATGCTTTCACAGATCAAAATAAGTGCTGTTCACTTTGCATGGGATAGATACCAAGACAAGGAAATTATACAGCCGAAATTCAAAGAGTTTAGAAAAGCAAGTAATATTCACGCACATAATTTGCAAGTGTATGTCTTATGCGGAGATCACGAACCGAAAGTATTACAACAAGATTTAGAACGCATTTATTGGTTGAGAGATAATGGGTTTGCACCTTATGTAATGCTTTACAACAAAGACGGATTGTCAAAGGGGCATGAATTACGAAAGTTGCAACGTTGGGTAAATAATCGGTTTGTATTTTGGAAGGTTGATAGATTTGAAGATTATCTGAAGGAAAGTGAGGAAGATAAGGGGGAAACATGATAGTAACGCAGACAAGGTTTTACTGTGATGTATGCAAGAAGGAAGTAGACCCGACAGAAGGTTTGTGGTCCTTAAAATATCCTAAACTGTGGACTATTTCTTGTAAAAGATACGATGTATGTAGAGAGTGCAACAAAGCACTTATAGAGTTTATCAATAAGAGAAAGGAGAATAATGGAAGAAATGAATCTTAAAATCGGTGATGATGTATCACTAAACGCTAAAGTCATAGGATTATCTGAAAGTCATAACCCGATATTACAGTTTAAAAGTGGTATCAAAGTCCTTGTCAGGATAACAGATATAAATACCTGGCATCCACAGAGAGAAGAAGACGGAGAAGACCACAGAAAGGGGAATTGATGGATATAGGTGCAAACATAAGAAACTTCCAGAAAAAGACTTACTTCCTTGAAGATCGTGCAAAGGTTGAACTTGCCTTTGAAGAGTGGAGACAGAATCAGGTTCCGGCTGCAAGGAATAGTGTTCAGAGTTTCATTGTCTTTTTAAGACAGAACGACTTGTGGGATGATATCAAAGTCCATGAGTGGTTAGAAGGGAGAGAAAAGTGACAGTAGCAGATTTTATCAATTCGTCAGAAGGCGTGTTCAAAATAGCTTTCTATGAAAACAATGATCCCTTGTGCTATACCCGTAGTGACTGGAAGGGATGTGAACCCTACATGGGAAGGGAGATATCATTCTTTGAGTTAAGGGATGAACCACAGACAGAGTTATCACAAGTTGATATACATTTGATGGCAAGGAAGGGGAGATAAATGACAAATTCCGAACTATCAGCATACATTGATGAATACGTTCCGTCAAAGCGTAACAGAGAGATATTAAAGGATAGGCTGATAGACGGAATCAAAGTAGTAGAATTAAGCGAAAAATACGAACTATCAGAACGACAGATAAAGAATATAGTCAAAAAGTTTAGGCAGCTCTTATGAGTTGCCTTTTCTGTTCCCCTAAAATGCCCCTAAATTTATCTTTTAGTACATTGTGGGAGAATGTATAGCCTATTAAAATAAACTCAAAGGAGATACGAATATGAACGTTTTACAAGCCTTTGCAATGTTATCACAGATCAAACAGAATCCGATGGGTTTACTTTCACAAAAGTTTAACATTCCTGAAAACATAAATTTAAGTGATCCCAACGCAATATTGAATCATCTTGTATCATCCGGTCAGGTCAGCCAGAGTCAGATTGATACAATCAAGAATAACTTTAAAGGGATGATGTGAGAATTTTACACTCAAATCAGTAAAATGCCCTGATTTTTATGCTTTCAACGATTTTCAATGTAAAATCCGCGTTTTTTTCACTAAAATAAAGGCCTTTATAAATAAATAATTCAAGAAAAGGAGAAAAGATATGACAGATACTTATATGCCCGTTGCCCCTTCTGGCGGTATGGGTGGAGACTTTATGTGGATAATCCTTGTTATTCTACTGCTCGGTGGTGGTATGGGTGGTTTTGGCGGTAATGGTGGCCTTAATCCCTGGATCATGAACGGACAGAATGGAATCAACGCTAACACTAATGAAGCATTTAGGGATGCAGGGATCAATGCAGGTCTTGACGGAATTACTGCACAGCTCGGAAACAATACTATCACTTCCATGCAGAACACTTTTGCATCACAGACCGCGATAACCCAGGGCCTTACCGATATCAGGTCACAGCTCGCACAGTGCTGTTGTGATAATCGCCTTGCAACTGTTCAGACACAGAACATTGTTCAGGCAGAAGGCGCAGCAACAAGACTTGCAATTCAGACCCAGACCCAGGAGATTTTGGATAAACTCTGCGCCCAGGAGATAGAACAGCTTCGCGCACAGAATGTATCCCTGCAGAATCAGCTCAACATGGCTAACCTTTCCGCAAGTCAGACCGCACAGACTAATCAGCTCGAAGCGTTTATTCTGGCAAACAAGACAACCGCGTAAAGGGGGAATAGCCCATGAAAGAATTAAAAGAAAAGTTAATGTCGGAACTTATCGACTACGGCCACAACGAACTTACACACTCTTCACTCGATGTTATAGACAAGCTCGCCCACGCTTTAAAGAATGTTTTGAAGATAGAAGAGTATTGCAAGAATGATCCGGTTGACTATGAAAAGTCAGGTTCAGAGGTCGTGGATGCCTTAAAATCGGTCATTGAAAAGATCGAAAATATGTGATACAGTTGGATTGCTTGATTATCCGTGTATCAAAAAGAAAGCCCCTGGCGTTATGTCAGGGGTTTTTCTTCATATCTTCGCGTATAAGCTCTTTTATATATCCGGTTTTGTTGTCTTTCGTTGCTAAATGGTTGATAATATCTCGGTCTGTGGTGATGTTTAACTGAAAAGCTAATGACTTAATGTTTTCTTTGTTGTACTTTGCCGATGCTCTGATCTGTGCATCTGTGGATTTCTTTGGCATATTGCATCTCCTTTAATAATGTTATTATATCATAGTATATCAAGCTCTTTCAATTCCTTTTGCATCCCGAACCTTAATGCGTATTTTTCAAATATCCGGACTTCTTCAAGTGGCGGTTTGCCTTTTAGACGTTCTTTCCAGGCCTTTGCGCTTACTCTTATTATTTCTTGCTTTATTTCGTAAGTATCAGCGTTTTGCCTTACGTTTATGTCAATAGGCTCTCCGGTTATAAGGTCTTTTGCTTTCATACTACATCCTTATATACAGAATATTTAAGGGGGTACTTTTCAAAGTCCAGATATTTAAGATCATACATAGACGGGCAAAAAGCACGAAAATCATCATAATACCATGCGTTATAGATTTCTGTGTAAGGGCCTGCCTTGTGGTAATTCCTAAATGCTTCCCTTACAGCATCCGAAAAGCATAAATTGTATTTGTTCATGCTTACATAAATTCTATTGATAATTGCATAAGGTACTTTTCTAATAAATTTTGCCTGGATGTTTTCTATGCTCATTTCGTGTTCTCCTTTTTTGTGTTATACTGTAGTGGGCTTAATTGCCCGTCATTCTCTTTTTGGGGGGCTATGGTTTCGGAGACTATAGCCCTTAACAATTCAGTGCTTGGGTTGTATGTTGTAGCGATATATTTCTCCATTATCCTTAAACAGATTTCCGGTGCTTACCATCTTGAAAAGAGTCAAGTGCCTTCCAAAAACGTCAGTTTCTTCAACCTTCTCAAAAATAGGGTCGTTCCATCCCTTTTTTATAAATGCGGTTCTGATCTCTTCAACGGTTTTAAACTTCATTTTGTTTCTCCCTTCTGGCGGGTTGTAGGGTTGCCGCCGCCCTTCATGATTAGTTGGTTCTTATGTAATACGGGATGTTATATATATCTCTGATATCATCCGGTAAAGCTCTGCACATTTTTTCAAGCTTGTCTATTGACTGTCTTACATATTCGCGGATGTTGTCGGCCTGGGCTGCGTATGTTTCAACGCTGTAGGCCTTTTTTAAAAGCTCTTCACGGGCTGTTATAACCTGGTTGATGATCTTCTCTGCATCTATCCGCTTGTTTTTCAGGTCTTCTTCCTTGAAGGCTGCAAGCGTGATTTCGTGGTAGTTCGTCATATAATGTCCGGATATATAAATAAATCCGTAACGCTTGAAAACTCCGATTTCGTTGTCGGTTGCTTCCCTGATTGCCTTGTCAAGCCTGCAGTTAAAAACCTTTCCATCAAACTGCTTCAAAATCTTAACGATTGCGGGTGTATATCCTGCGACTCTTCTATAAGACTCGACACGGCTGTCAAGGTCTTTTTTTTGGTCTTCGGTGCTGTGGTAATATTTCATTTGTTTTAACTCCTTTCATTTATTTGAGAATCCCGCCGCCGGTGGTGATCCGGTTTCCGTTCTCCGCGGCGGGCTGTTTTACATGATCCTTGTTGCATTGCTTGTTTTGATGTGGTCTATTTCGATATGGCCCCAGCTTTCCGCTTCTCTGTTGTTGTAAAGGAATGTCTTTTTATAGAGTGCGTTTAATATCTTGTTGAAGTAAAACTCCATTTTAAACATATATTCGTATTTTTCGGTTTGATATATTGCAGAATCGAAAAACATTTGAAGTTCTGCGACTATTTCTTTAAGGCCCTGGCGGGTGTAACCGGCTGATTTTCCGATTTTCTGCATCTTCTCAAAGTCTTTCATGTAGTCGTTGGAATCTGTAGAAGGTGCGCCGACTTCATCCCCGTGATACTGTTCCTTGACTGAAAGCGCGTTCATTGTGAAACATCTTTCAAACTCTCTGTAGTAGCTCGCCGCGGTGCTGTTGTTGCCGTCTTCATAGTCGTAGATCCACAGCTCCAAACTTTCCGCCAGGCCTGCCACAAGTCCGGCTGCTTTGATATAAGCCTGCTTTGATATGGTGTAACTGCTCATGTTTTCTGATCTCCTTTTAAAAGTTGTATTTTGCTCTAAATGCCGCCTGCTGTGGTGAATACTTGTAATAGTTCATTGCGTTTTGAAGTTGTACGCTGTCGATGTTATAAAGGGCTTTAAGGTTGTTAAAATTGAAGTTGTAAAGTTTTCCACCCTGGGCGATGATCGCATCTTTTACAAGCTGCCTGACTTCCTTCTGTGTCATATTTCCGGCCCCCTTTCTTATTGCATTTCAGAAAATGCTGCTATATAAACGGTGTCAAGTAGTGAAGTTTTAGGAAGTTCGTCAAGTGCTTTCAATTCAGCCTGGATGCTGTCAGATGCTTTCACAGTTCCCAAAAATTCATCTGTGATAATGTTGTATATATAATAGGTTTTCATTGCTTCGGCTTCCTTTCTGCCGGTTTATAAGGGTTTCCGGCTCCCTTTGTGGGTTTAATTGTGAAAAATCATCCAGATTTGAAAACTTATACAGCGGAAAAAGTTTATAAATTTGTCTTTCCGTGTGGGCTTCTTTAACATTTTGTTTATCCTTTCCGGCCTTCTGACCTTGCTTTATTTGGTAAAACCTGCCGCCGGTAGCGGGCCGGCGTTCATTCTCTGCGGCAGGTGATTTTTTTAGGCGGGTAACAAGTCCATCCCGTTGATCTTCATTTTTTCGCCGGTGGTCTCTGAATAACTAACGCCCCAGTGCTTTTGTAAGTCGCTGTAGTTCATTTTTGAGTGGGTGCGGCGTTTCTTTGTTTCCCCGTTGAAATACCAAGCTGTTTTTTTGCTGCTGTAAAGGAAGCCCAGGCCCTTCAAAATCTCTTTATAATTGCGGGTGTCACCAGTTACCCAGATCCAAGAACCTAAAATCTCAATCGTGATATTTTCAAGGCCGCGCAGCTTTTCGATGATCTCTGTAAACTGTTCCGGCGTTGTGGTGTTTTCTTTTTCGTAGGTCTTGCCGTCCGCGGTTTTGTGGGTGTTCCATACTTTAGAATGTGAAAGCTTGTTAAACTGGCTCATCATTTCTTTAAAGGCTTCAGGATCGCCGCCGCAGTCAGGGTGAAGGGCTTTAGCAAGTTCATGGAATCTCTTTTTAAGTTCTTCGGCTGTGGTAACGTTCTCAAAATAATTTTTAATCATGTTGTTTATCCTTTCCGGCTGTCGCCTAAACAATTACTATAATAATGTTATGATATATTATTTTTGGTTCCCGCTGTCTGGCGTTCAACTAATAGAAAATTGTTTTCAACTGCCTATTAGCTTATTTACTTTTGTTGCGGTTCCCTTAACTTGATCTAAATATATCATAATATTATTATATTGTCAACAAAAAGTTTCATCTTCTGGAATAGGCTTAAACACTGGCTTTCAAGTGGTTAGCAATAAACAACTATATAATCACATTATTATATAAAACTCTGAAAGTGGCTTCAATACTGGCTTACAAGGGATCACAACAAAACAAAAACTTTTTCAAACTTTTTTATAATTTTTCAAGTCCGCATGAAATAAGGATTTCAAGGTGGTTAGCATATAGTAACTAAAACATTTTATTATTAGTTAGCAATAGGCAACCGCGGAAAAAGTGAAAATATTAAACTCAATATAAAAGGATAATCGGCAGCAGATCCCAGGAAGCGAAAAAGGGCCGGACGATATCAGGACGGAAAGAACCGGACGAAAAAAGAAAAAGCTTTTCAAGTGATCCGGCTAAAAAGATATAGAAAGAAGATCACCGGAAAAGAAAATAAAAGATAATTCTATCAGGGCGAAAAGATAAAAGAAGGAAGACGGGAAAACCTGCAGCCAGAAAAGGGAAAAAGCAATATAACATTGTGAAATATTTAACAAGGGCAAAAGAATTTTGTTCTTACCTTCTCTATTACTCTATATATAGAATAACATTTTATTTACTGCAGATCATCCCAGAAGGAAAACAACCAAAACGAAAGAAGGGATCACCGGAAAAGAGAAGGAAAAGAAAAAGAAAAGCCTGCAGACACACAAAACAGCACAACAGAAAAAGCCACAGAAAAAAACAGTTTACCCACTGCAGGGATCAGGGCCAGACAAAACCCGCTTTAATTATCCGGTTATATAATCCGGTAGTTACTGCAAAGAGAATTAAACTCATAGATTCTACAAGGGTTTTAAAGATATAGTTAAGCAAGAACTTAAGAACAAAGACCTTATTTCAAAGAAGTAAAGACATAGTGTTAACCTATACCAATGGTATATACTAAAGCCTTTTATAGTATAGCAAGCTATAGTATAAAGCATTAAGCTGTAGATTATATATATCTATAGCCCTTTATAATCGCTCTATTCTATAGCGATCTATATAGAGAGTACCCCTATACCCTTGACTACCCAGGGGCATCGTTTACCTCCTATATGTCCGATAGAAAATTTTTCTCCCAAAACCTTTTGGTGGATAACTCTTCTGGAACCCCATAATCAGGTATAGTGATTGTCCTATATATAGCTGATAAAGTAATAAATTTTTAAATAAATTCCCCTGGCTTCCCTTTTACTTCACCTTTATTTCCTTTTTATTTCACCCCTTTAAAATTGTATAGACAATTTAACTTTGGCTCAACCATGCACGTTTGGTTTGGGTGTCTCCACGGGCCGGATACAAACTGATTTTTAAATTGTGTCTGAAAACGTGACAATTTAATGGTTTACATAATGTATATAAACTATGGGTAAAATTTTACACATTATCTATTGCAAACGTATGTTCCGTGTACTATATTTAGTTTGAAAGGTGGTTTACATAATATGACAGAGACGGAAAGACAAGCATTAGTAGAAAAGACGTTAGCAGAGTGTGACCGAGACGAGAAAGGTCGTGCTTTAGTTTCTGCTGAATTTTTTGACGAATACTTTGACTTACTTCCGGTAGGAACGTTTACCACCGATAGACGTTTGTGTAAGGGCCGTAACGGACAGAGGATGAAACCCTTTGTGAAGGGTGAAGTCACGGAGATCCAGAGAATGGGCGGCAAGGCAACAATGGCAGCCGCAAAAGAAAGACGTACTTTTAGGGATGCGATATTAGTTGCCCTTGATTCTAAAAACCCGAAGACCGGCAAGACCATCCGTGAAGAAGTTGTTGAAGCACTTGTAGAGAAAGCAATGGACGGATGTGTGGGAGCCTTTGAAGCGTTGCGAGACACTGCAGGAGAGAAACCCACTGAACAAGTCAACATGGATATCATGACGGATGCTGACAGAGAGTTAATGAATAATCTAATGAGCAGACTCAATGACGGAAATAGATAAACTACGCAGACAAGAGATAGAGTATTGTGCGAACCATATCGAGTATTTCATCGAGAAGTACGGGCATATCGAAGTCAAGAAAGTCGGAGTTGAATTAGTACAGCCGTTCAAGTTGTGGGATGCACAAAGAGATGCACTTCATTCGATTATAGATCATCGACTTAATATCGCGTTAAAAGCACGACAGTTGGGATTTTCATGGTTAGCGGTTCATATCGCTGCACATTTACTGTTAACGAGAACCGGAAGACTTGTAATCTCAATGTCACGTTCGGAAGAAGAAGCAAAAGAGCTTATAAGACGAGTTGCATTTATTTTCAATAATATGCCCGCCTTAATTCAGGACGAACGTAATAAGCCCGCCGGATGGACGGGGCCTACATTTAAAGCAAACGCACTTGATTTAGTAGTCAAGTATAAAGATAACCCCGTGTCAACGATGAAAGCGTTTGCATCGTCTCCGAATGCCGGACGTTCATTTACCGCTGATTTACTAATCATTGACGAACACGCTTTCCAGGAATGGGCGGAAGAAATCTGGACTGCCGCATATCCTACGATAAATAGTCCTGATGGTGGAAAAGTAATACTTATTTCCACAATTAAGCGTGGAACACTGTTTGAGAACTTATTTACTGATCCCGATAACGGGTTTAATAAAATCTTCATTCCGTGGTATGCAGACCCTTCAAGAGATGCAACGTGGTATGAAGAGACAAAACGAGTGTTGGGAGACTTAATAACCCAAGAGTATCCCGCGACAATCGAGGAAGCGTTAACAATCCCTGGTGGATCGTTTTTCCCCGAAGTAAATGAAGTCAATACGATAACGACAGAACCTTTATCCGGACACACAAAGAACTATGTAGCGATTGACTATGGATTAGATATGTTCTCCGCACATTGGATACGGATAAACGAGTTTGGTGAAGCCCAAGTCTATCGTGAATATGACAGCCCTAATCTAACGATAGGGCAAGCAGCAGAAGTCTTAACAGACCTATGTACGGAACCCGTAACATTATTTCTTGCACCGCCTGACCTTTGGAACCGAAGTCAGTTAAATGGTAAGAGTAGGGCAGAGTTGTGGAGAGAAGCGGGAGTTAACCTAACTAAAACAAGCCGTGACTTTCCTGCCGGATGCGCGGCAATGAAAGAGTGGCTACGTCCAAGAGAAGGTAAGAAGAGTCGTTTAACCTTACTAAAAGACGAAGCACCGAATTTATACAACTGTTTAAAGAAAATCCAGAAGGATGATAAACAGCCGAACGTATATGCAAAGAACCCCCACGAACTCACGCATGATGTGGACAGCCTTCGCTATTACTGTGTATGGTGGACTACCGCTGCGGAAGTACCGAAGACAAAGGGAAAGAAGTGGAGAGAAGACCTTATTGAAGATTATCTGAACGCTGACGAAGACACAAAGAAGCGGATGATTGAGATTTACGGAGAACCGAGATTATGAGGTGGTTCAAAAAGATGAAAGAAGCCATTAAGCAGCAGAACAAACTTGATGAGTGGAAATCTAAATACATTAAAGCAAAGGATGCGTATGCAGATCAGTTAGAGCGTATGCGTAATCAGGAAATGCTTTATGATGGTGATGCTTTCACCCGTAGATCAAAGAATAAGGGCGGTGGAATCGCCAATAAGCAGTCAGAGAACGTCAGAAATATCGTCTATGAGTTACTTGAAACAGAAGTAGACTCTTCAATCCCCATGCCTAAAGTCACGGCAATTCATGAGGAAGACCAGGCACAAGCACAGATAATTGAACAGATGTTATTAAATGAGATACGTCTACTCCGGTTTAAGGAAATGAATGACGTGTCTGAACGTGTTACTACTGTTCAGGGTGGTGACTGGTATCACACAGAATGGGATACCCGTAAAGGCTCACATTGTACCATAGGTGGCCTTGAAATAAATGAGCGTAGTCCACAGACAGTAATTCCCCAGGCGGGTGTTACTGACCCTTATAAGCTCGATTATGTGTTCATACTCATTACGATGACAAAAGATGCAGTTAAACGTAATTATGACGTAGATGTATCTGACGAGAAGAACACGGAAGCAGAGGGTAACAAGGAGATCAATGACGAGCTTGTTACTGTTATAAAGACTTATTATCGTGACAAGAATGGTGAAATCGGTATCTTTACATGGTGTGGTGATACCATCCTTGAAGATATGGAGAACTACCAGGCACGCAGGCTTACCCGCTGTAAGAAGTGCGGAAGAGTCAAAGAAGGTGACGTGTGCGAATGTGGTTCAAAGTCTTTTGAGACTACCATTGAAGAGTACGAAGAAGTTGAAGAAGATATCTTAAGTCTTTCACTTGATAAGAATGGAAATAGACTTACTATCCCCGCGTATGAAGAAGAAGAAACTCCGGTTGTCGGAGAAGACGGACTTCCTATGGTTGACGAGTTCGGACAGCCTAAAATGGAAATTACAAGGAAGCATACGCAGATACCTTACTATAAGCCTAACGTTATGCCCCTTGTATTAAGACGTAACGTTTCTAAATCTAAAAGTCTTTTAGGTGTATCCGATGCTGCAGTAATTGAAGATCAGCAGGATGCAATTAAGAAGTATGGTTCCAAACTGCAGGAGAAAATCTTGAAGGGCGGTTCCATCGTAACACTTCCCCAGAATAAGAAAATTGAAACTACTGACGAAGAGTTAAAGATTGTCAGAGTAGAAAACCCTAATGATGTATCCATGATCGGTGTGCATAACCTTGTTGCGGATATTTCGTATGACAGAATCGCAATGAGTGATAACTACGAAGCTGCAAGGTCTACACTCGGTATCACCGATGCTTACCAGGGTAAGTACGATGCTTCCGCTGTTTCCGGTACTGCAAAACAGTATTCCATCAATCAGGCAGCAGGCCGTATGGAATCAAAGCGAATCATGAAGCAGGAAGCATACTGCAGACTCTACGAAGTAATGTTCAAGTTCATGTTAGCGTATGCGGATCAGCCCGTTGCACTTTCCACTAAAAGACCGGATGGAACGTATGAGTTTACTCACTTCAATCGTTATGAGTTCTTAAAGATGGACGAGAGTGGAAACCTTTACTGGAATGACGAGTTCATTTTTGAAGTAGACCCTACATCAACAATCATGATGAATCGTGAAGCAATGTGGCAGCAGATAGACCTGAAATTACAGACGGGTGCTTTCGGGCCACTTGATGATCCCGACACATTACTTAACTACTGGACTTTCATGGAGAAGAACGATTATCCTCATGCTTCCGAAATCAGACAGATGTTTGCTGACAAGATGGAAGAAGTCAGGAAAGCCCAGGAACAGCAGATGCAACAGCAACAGATAATGCAGATGTTACAAGGAGTACAGAATGGAACACCTATGCCCCAAATGTAAAAACCTTTTGAGAGTAAAGACTTCAAAGTATGTAGTCAGGGATCAGAAGTTATTTAACGTTATGGAGTTCATCTGTGTAAATCCCAACTGTGAAAATAAAGATCAGGTTGTGGAAAAAGCAGAGTACGAACAGCCCGTAATATTTGAATAAGACCCATAAGGGTTTTATATAAATTCGCACTAAAAGCGTAAAAATAGGAGATGAATATGGAAGAAGAAATTATCGGCGTAAACGAGTCTGAACCCGCCGAGCAGACAGAAGAAGTCAATGCCGAAGTTACCGAAGGTGAAGAGGTAACAACCGAAGAACCCGAAGTGACCGAGGAACCGGAGCTTGACAAGAACGCAATATATGCAGATGCAAGACGTAGTGCAGAACGCAGACAGAAAGCGATTGATGCGCAGTTCGCAGAGAAGTTTAAGGGTTATACCAACCCTATAACCGGAAAGCCTATCACAAGTGCGCAGGACTACTACGAAGCGATTGTTGCACAAGAGCAGATGCAGACAAAGAAGACTCTTGAAGATAAGGGAATTGACCCGAACCTGATAGAGAAAGCGGTTGAAAATTCTCCGGCAATGAAGACCGCAAAGGCAATCATTGAAGAACAGAGACTAAAGGACGTTCGCAATTATCTGGATACCCAGGTAAAAGAAATCTCAAAGATTGATCCTGATGTTAAGTCAGAGAGAGATATTGAGACAAGCGAAAGATATCCCGAAGTCTTAAAGTACATCAATGAAAACCGCTTGTCGCTTGTGGATGCCTACAAACTTGTATATGCGGATAAACTTTCAGAGAGAAAGACAAACGCAATCAAACAGCAGGCAGTAAACAACGCAAAGTCACAGCAGCATCTTGTTGCAACCGATACGGGTACACCCGCAGAGGACAACATGGTAGATATCCCCGCAGATGTTATCGACCAGTGGAAAGCATTTTTCCCTAAAAAGTCAAACAAAGAGTTAAGGGAAATCTACAATAGATCGCTGCACAACTAATTAACACACGGACAACATAGTAAGTGAATGTTGCCCCTAACCTTCAAAAGTTAAAGGAGAGAAATTATGGCAGCTAATATAGTTTCCAAGAATGGTGGACTCATTGACGATACCTGGAACGTGAACGCACAGATGATGGAAGCATACATCAACGAAGTGTATGACAAGGAACTTCCCTGGGATAAGTACGTTCAGGACGTATTCAACATCAAGACTTCCAAGAGATTTGGAGAGAAGATCGGTTCTGTAACCGAGTTTGGTGACTTCGCACCTATGACCGCTGACGGAGCTTCCGCACCTAAAGATGATATCCAGTCCGGCCCTACCAAGACCATTGAGCATACCACTTTCAAGAAGCAGTTCAGAATCACCCGTGAAGCAAACGAGGATGGCGAGATTGACTTCATGCAGGCAAAGGCCGCTAACATGGTTAAGTCTTATAAGAGAACCCGCGCACAGCTCGCTTCTGACCTTCTTACCGCTGCTGCAGAGGATGCTGCAGAGTCAACTTCCATCTCAATCAGTGGTGTAACCTTTAGCACCGCTACTGCTGATGGTAAGTGCATCTTCTCAAAGGATCACCCTGGAATCCTTAATCCCCTTGATAAGCAGTCCAACAGATTTACCAACGCTTTCGGAAATGACAGCTCAATGCTTTCAAGACTTGCAAACATCGGTGCTAACTTCCGTAACGGCAGCGGTAACTACATGGGCTACACCTTCGATACCATTATCGTTCCCGCTAACTGCGGAAGACTTATTGACCTTTGTAAGAAGATCATCGTATCCGAGCAGGTAGTTGGAAGCAACTACAACGATAAGAACATCGAGAAAGGCAACTGGAAGCTCATTGTTGATCCTTGTTGGCACGTTTCTGATCCTTCCACTTATGAGCCTTATATCCTTATGTCAAGTGAAGCAAACGAAGAGCTTATCGGAAACAAGTTCTATGACCGAGTTAAGCTCGATGTAACCGCACACGTTGACCAGGATACTGACGATATGATCTGGAACGGCTACGCAAGAATGAGTGCAGGCTTCGCATCATGGCAACACATCCTTATGGGTGGTGCAAGATACGGAACCACTTTGACCTGATTATAGTTTATCCCCCTGGTGTAAAAGCCAGGGGGAGATTATAGGAGTGATTATGTTGAAAGACTACATGATGATAGATGGGAAGGTCTATGAAGTCCTTGAAAAAAAAGGATGGGGCGGTTATCCGGTATGTAGACTTTGCCCTGATCTTAAAGAGATACCCGAAGACAAGCCCCTTAAAGCGGAAGTCGTAGAAGAGTCTGAACCCGTAGACAAACCCAAAAGAGGAAGAAGAAAAGCATGAGCTACACATGGGGAGATATTAAATTAGCAACCTTGCAGAAGATGTTTGCTGCAGATGGTTCAACCATTGTTAACGATGAGTCAACAAAAGACTATCTTGCAGGTATGCCCTATGCTGCAAATGAAGGCCTTGTAAGACTTGCCACAGCAGGTAAGTTCATTACAAAGCCTATTAGTCTTAATCACATGGTTGCAAAAAACTTCATCCCCGAACAGACCGCAAATGCACTTAATGACGGAAGATCGTTTACGTTCAAGGCGGGTGCGGTTAAGTCGTACTATTTTCAGTATTCCGGTATCGGTACTTGCACGATATCAAGAGAGAATCTGACTACTACCTTTGATATCGACTCTTATGGGAAGTTCACAGAATACAGAAACAACTTTGATAATGACTCTAACGAAGAAGTTACTATCTCATTTACTTCTAACTATCCCGCTACTGTAAAGAATATCGCATTGTATGATACATACTTCCCCGAAGTAGACGGAGTTGCATTAGTGCCTGAATACGGGCAGTACGTTAAGTATGACCTTAAAGCACTTGCATCTGACTTCTATAACCTGGGTGAAAATGCAATAGCTTATGAGGGTGGAGATAGAGTTAAATACTTATCCACTACAGACTACTACAGAGAATCAGACCATATACTTGTACTTCCCGCGAATATGCCTGGTATGTATACCATTTACTACCATGCTTATCCTACAGAGATAACTATTGATACACCCGATGATTATGTGCTTGAAATTGATCCCGACCTTGCCGTATTGCTTCCGCTTTACATGGCTTCCGTTCTATATATGGATGACGACCTTGCTTTAAGCACGACTATGAGAAATAGCTTTGAAGTCGGCCTTGAAGCACTAACTGACACATCACGGTATTCCGGCAAAGAAAAGTTTGAATCGGAGTGGGTATAAATGGCGGTTCAGTTTAAGGTTCCTGCTTCACCTACAAGAAGCACACTAACAATAGATACATTTCTGGGTGCTGATTTTACTAATGACCCCGCAAGTGTTGATATAGATAAATCCCCGAACATCCTTAACATGATTAGGGAAGTGCCTGGCAAAGTCCGTAAGTCAATGGGCTATAAGACTATGGCAACTTACGAAGGTGCTGTAAACGGATATCATACCATGCACGGAAAGACCCGTGGATTAGTTCATGTTGGAACAAAGATTATCGAAACAGACTTTGCGGGTAATGATACTGAAAAGTATTCCGGTGCAAATGATAGCCGTTCAAGATCATGGCAGTTCAAAGACAAGGTATGTATCCTTGACGGAAAGAAACTTCTTATATGGGATGGTACTGACGTTGCCCCTGCGGAGAATAATGCAACTATCCCCGTAACCTTAATCGGTGGTGCGCCTGCGGGTGGTGGTACAACCTATAAACCACTTAATCTGTTAACCCCTGGATTTACCGAACAGTTTTTAGGAACAGTAGGTACTACTGAATATCACTTGTCCGTCACTAACCTTGACGATACACCTTGTAAAGCGGAAGTCATGCAGCCAGACGGAACCTTCAATACCCTTGAAGAAGGAAGCGGATTTTCAGTAAACAGAACAACCGGAGTGGTGACTTTCGACTCACCCCCTGGAGAGTCCTATGTAACCGGAGAAGATAACGTAAAAATAACTGCATATAAAACTGTAAGTGGTTATGCAGACAGAATAAATAAATGTGGTATCGGAGTTCTTTATGGTGCAAGTGGTGACTTGAACAGACTCTTTGTATCAGGAAACCCCGATAACGAATACATCAATTATCAGTGGTTCAGTGCCACTAATGATCCTACTTATTTCCCTGACACGAATTATCAGATAATCGGTACTTCAAAGAGTGCGATTGTCGGATATACAGTTATAAGCTCATACCTTGCGGTATTCAAAGATAAGCAAGAAGTAGAGCAGAACATTGTACTTGTTGGTTCTACGACTTTAAACAACGAAGTAACGTTTGCAACACAGACAACACTTCATGGTGCGCCCGCTATTTGTAAGGATGCCTTTGCGTATCTTGCAGGTGAACCCTTATTCCTTACAAGTTTAGGAATCTATGCAATTACTTCCCAGGATATCACTGGAAGAGAGTATACGAATTTAAGATCATTCTACTTAAACGGAAAACTCCTTGAAGAGAATAATCTTGAAAATGCGTATGCGTTTGTATATAAGGACTTCTACATATTGTCCGTAAATGGTGTTCTTTATATCCTTGACGGGCTTCAAGCGGTACAGACGGATAAATCTGCCCCTTATGCAACAAGACAGTTTGTAGGCTATTACAGAACGAATGTAGATGCTAACTGTATGTGGGAAATTGACGGGGCTTTGTGGTTTGGAAGTAAGACCGGAAAAGTATGTAAGTTCTACACCGCGGTAAATGACGTTAACTCATATAACGATGATGGTGCAATTATTACTGCGAGATGGGAAACCCCTGACTTTGATGGAAAACTATTCTACAAGAATAAGACTTTCAGATATTTGGCGGTAAGACTACAAGAAGCAATCGCAACATCAATCAGAATATCAGTAATGAAACGTGGATTATGGACTGTCTTAACCACAGACTCATCCACAGCGAATTATCTTTCATTTAGTTCACTGATATTCTCAAAGTTCTCATTCAGTTCGGATAACACGAACAGAGTTGTTGCATTAAAGACAAGAGTTAAGAAAGTAGATAAAGCAAGATACAGATTTGAGAACATTAACATCAATGAACCCTTTGCCCTTGACAAGATCGGTATTGAATACGTTGAAAAGGGTAACTACAAACAGTAAGGAGAAACTATGGGTGACTTTCAGGATGCTTACAAAGTAACAGCGGCAGACCGAGTTGACAAAGGTGTAACGGGCTTACCCGATACCCCTGGACTTTCTACGGGTGATATGCAGGCAAGGTTCGACTCATTAGGAAACCTTGCTATCGACAAGTTCAATAACGTAGTGGATGCCGTTGGCGGTGGAGTTGTCAACGATGATACGAAGATACCCACAATGAAAGACATTGTTGAATACGTTGTCGGCATGGGTGGCGGTGATATGCTTACCACCGTTTATGACACGGATCAGGACGGAATCGTTGACAACTCCGAAGCGTTAGAGGGACACGGTGCTGTATACTTTCGTAACTCTTATATCTTTTCACTTCCTTCAACCGGATATACCGAAAAAAACGTAACTATTTGGGGAGAGTCAAAAACTGTACAGAGCATTATCCTCACATCGGACAAAGACGGAAATCCACTTACTAATTTTGTTGCTGATATGATCGCAGACTATCCAATAAATCTTACCGGAACCCTTGATGACTTTAAGAAATTATATGCTCTTGAAATAGGTACGGGTCAGGTTGAATTTTACTTTACAGAAGTTCCGACAGCTTCAATGAATGTGCTTGTAAAGGAGAGTATATGATACAGCTTAATCTTTATTGGCTTGGTGGAAGTGATAAAAAGATTCCTGATGGAAAAACGGCTGTGCCTATAAATGATGTTCAAATTTGGTTGAATTGTGCAAATATATGGAATAAAACTTACACAACCATTGGAGAAGTGTTAGCTGACACAGATACACTTGCTGCGGTAATTGCAGATGATAATGCTGCGGATTATCTGCTTCGCTCAACATCGTTTACAACTATATGTACTGATGCAAATGCAATGAACTACATAGGGGCAAGTAATTATGCTTCCGATATTTTGTTAGATGACTTAACATGGGCAACTGCAATAGGTAATTCTATATACTTTGAAAGTGTCCTAAACGCAAAGGTGCCTCCAATGACAAGTGACTCTACTCCTTCGGGTACTTGTGCTGCTTCAAGTACATCTTCTGGATTTGCTGCATATCGTGCGTTTATATCAGACTTTACAGATAATGGATGGGCACCCGCTTCCGGAAGCTCATTTGGCAGTTCGTGGGTTTCCTATGAGTTCACAACTCCGATAAAGGTTAAAAAAGTTAAAGCAAGATATGTAAGGATATCTGCCGGATACACATTAACTTTTAAAATTCAAGGATACAATACCAGCACTAATGCGTGGGAAGATTTGACATCTGGTTTGACTGCCTATGAAAACACAACTGTAAACAATGTGATTAGTTCAGACAACAGCAAAAACGAACACAGAAAATATAGAGCATTATTGGTGTCGGGATCGCCCGCTGCTTACAATGTGCCTGATACTGGAAACGGATATCACTTTCAGTTCTACGGAAGGAAGGATGTATAAAAATGTGGGAAACAATCAGCACAATCTTAACCGGCCCGAACGCTTTTGTAGTTTTAATTTTCCTGGCGTTTGTATCGGTGATCCTATTCATTCTTGTGAAGTCAGGGGCAATAAGGATATCCACCCCGAATATGTCAATCAATACGGGGGATGTTGAGAGAAACATAATTCGACAGCAACTTGACTATGTATCACTTCATCTGAACGGCCTTGAAGCAAAGATGAATAAACCGGAAGACTACAACGAATATTTAGGAAAGCTGATAATCGAAAAGGTATTTGATGAATATGTAAATTGGATAACCTTTAACCACATAAATAAATCACCCGCTTATGTTGAGATAAAGCAAGAGAGAGTCGTAAGTCTGATAAGACAGTATACGATAAAAGATGAGTTCCGTTCCGAAGAGTTTGAAGACTTGATCCGCAAGGACACAAAGGAAGTTATAGAAGCCTTAATCAGAATAAGGGAAGTTTATAAGTAAAGGAGATAGCAATGATATCAAACAAGGCGTATGACGTTCTATCAATGGTTTCAAGATTGTTTGTACCCGTTTCCGCGTTTATCGCATCCATTCTGTGTATCTGGGATATCCCTTACGCAGAACCCATTACCGCAACTCTTACCGCTATTGATACTCTTTTAGGTGGTATCGTTGTTGTTTTAAAAGCACAGTATGACAAGGGGGAAAAGTAAATGGCATTGAATAAGAAGAGAACCACAACTACAGTTCAGCAGAGTAGACCTGCAGCCGTAACTACTACTCCGGCAAAGGCACGGCCGAATAAGACAATACAGCAGAGCTTGTCAAAGCCCACTACTACTGTTCAGGCAAAGGCACAGCCGAGTCAGACAGTACAGCAGAGTCTTTCAAAGCCCACTACCCCTGCGAAGGCACAGCCCAACACTGCAGTAGTACAGCAGAAGATATCAACTCCTTCTGTTACCCCTACTTATACAGCACCTTCAACCCCTTCCTATACTGCCCCTTCTACTCCAAGTTACACGGCACCTTCTACTTCAAACGTGTCAAGTACCCCTGCCGTTTCAAATACCCAGGGTCAGACTCCACTTGATCTTACGAAGAGTGCAATGGAACAGACAACCGGAACAGTACCTACTAATGCCGTACAGACCTTGTATGACACTATAGCGAATAGCAGACAGAATGTGACTCCTACTTCACTTAACAATATCTTTGATGTTCTTCCGAACGAGTCACCCACACAGCGTACAGAGAGATGGCTTAATGCTTCCAATCTTGTATCTGGTGCTGCTAACAATAACGCGGCAAGAAACGTTATCCGTAACAATGCTTCAAGATCTAATCTTCAGACTGCACTTGAAGATTCTGCAAGAGATACACTTCTCGGAGAAAACGGACTTTATGAAGAAGTACCCAATGTGGGTGGTGGTTCAGTATTTGATGCAATCCTTAATCCTTCTACTGTTATCCCTAAAGCATCAAGTGGAAGAGAACCTTCTGCATTAGATCAGGCACTTTCCCGTGCGGCAGCAAGCGCACTCGATAATGCGGGCCTTACAGTAGGAAACGGTACCACACCTGGCACAGTATTTCAGCAGATACTTGATCCTGAAAGATATGCACAGCTCCCTAACCCTGGAACAGAGGTAGACCTTTATAACAATATCAGTACGGGGGATAACACAAGTGGTGGCACTAATGGTGGCGGTAGCCGTGGTGGTTCCGGTGGTGGTTCAGGAAGTGGCACAAGTGGTATAGCGGGTGGATACGATTTTGGAAATCTTGAAGACCTTATCAATCGTCAGCTTGCAGAGTATGACAACGGATATAACACCCTGATGCAGAACCTTCTTGATGCTTATAATGCAAACTTCGGTTCGCTTAATGACTCTTACCTTGCTGCCCTTAATGCACTCGGACTTAACTATCAGGACACCGAAGACCTTCTGAATAACAGACTTGCAAGCTCACAGCAGGCACTTGAAGATGCAAGAAGAAGAGCAATGCAGGAAGCATACATTGCAAGGATGATGGATCAGAAGAATATCGAAGATTATCTCGGTGCTTCCGGATTCTCTGGCGGTGCAACCGAAAGTGTTCTCTCTTCCCTTCTGAATAATTACAGAAGCAATCGTAACAAGATTGAAGAGAATACCCAGGCTAGTCTCCGTGATCTCTTACAGACTTATCTCGATAATATGTCAAACGCAAGGCAGAGATACAACGAAGGACTTCTTTCCGCAGAGAACAACAGAATGAGTGCAGCACAGAACCTTGCAAACGGACTCTATGAGTCGCAGGCAAACGCAGCAAGCAACTATTCTAACCAGAGAGCAAATGTTTATAGTAACCTTTATGACACACTTGCGAAACTTGCGCTGAAAGGATAAACAATGGCAATCAGACCATCAAAGCAGGCTCTTGATGAATTAAACAATGCGAAAGCAAAGAAACAGCAGCAGTTAGCCCAGGCGTATGCAGAGTTAGGCGGTAGAAATACCGCCTTGACTCCTAACTACGCAGCTAACAATCCCACTCCAACGGCTTCTATTCCTACTTTGGAAAAGGCCGTTGTTTCTCAATATGAGCAGGCACAGAACAGTGGTGGTATTCAGAATGTCATTAAGAATACTACTCCCGAAACATTGCTAAACCTTAAAAATCTTATGGATACAATAAGGGGGCCTTATGGCAATGAAGTCCAGGAAAATGCAAACCTCTATAGAGAGTTAAAGAATCAGGCTACAGAGAGAGCTATTGCAAATACTGAAACTCCCGAAGTGTTTACCATGCCTACTGTTATGGGTATGGGTAATGGTGTTTATGGTATGCCTACTGTAGAACAGAAGGGCAAGGGTGTAACCCGTTCTGATTTACAGAGTCTTTATGATGAACAGAACAGAGCAAAGAAGAATAAACGTGCAAGAGATATCGCTTCCGCACATCCCGTAATAGGATCGGCAATGGCAACACTTTCAAGACCGATTGAGAGTGCAGAAGGTGTATTACAGAATCTCGGAGAGTATGCAACCGGAAAAGCATTAAGTCAGACCTATAATCCTTCCGCTGAAATGAGAGAGCAGGTGAACGAAGGTATTAAGTCTGATCTCGGAAGAATCGCTTATGGTGGAGTTAACTCTATAAGTGATATGGCACTTGCTATGTTATTAGCAGGTGGAAACCCGAACTTATCATCAGGAATCATGGGTCTTGAAAAGGCTAATGACGTAACTAATGATGCCAATGCCCGTGGCCTTACTCCGAATCAGATACTCGCGGAAGGTGCTTTATCCGGTGTGTCAACCGCACTTACTGAAAGACTACCTATGGGAAGATTTGCAAATGGCGGTCACATTGCCGGATCAATGCTTTCCGAAGGTGTGCAGGAAGGTGCAGAAGATATTGTTGATACCTTCTTTGATGAACTTGTCACTAAACTCGGTGGAAACTATGACAAGTCTACTTTGCGTACTGAATATAATCAGTATCTTGAAGCCGGATATACACCCGAAGAAGCGCAGAAAGCAGTTGAAGATAATTACAAGAAACAGCTCGGCCTTGATGTATTGCTCGGTGGTATCACGGGCGGTCTTATGCAGGGTGGTGCAAACCTTGTTAGCGGTAATAATGTTATTACCGGAAAGCCCCGTACACAGACCGAAGAGAATATTCCTACTGTAAATGCTATTGATGATGTACCCGAAGATGCTTTACAGACGGAAGAACCCACAGCAAGGGCAATTCCTTCTATCAATTCTATTGAGCAGGAACAGCAGATACAGAATCAGAGAATAGAAGAGTTAAGAGCATTGCAGGAAGCAATGCAGAATAACCCCGTTCAGACCGAAGAACAGATACCTACTGTAACCCCCGAAGTACAGCCTACTAACGAAGTGGCACAGCCTACACAGAATGTACCCGAACTTAATTCTGTTATTCAGCGTGCAGAATCAGCGGTAAATACATTCCTTAATGGATATAATTCTAAC
>Ga0326511_10000714_pt1 | contig 28978 bp, 9 predicted proteins | sample 0_2496_0518_D_FD_203701 | JGI IMG/M metagenome (GOLD analysis project Ga0326511, IMG submission 203701) | Bovine rumen microbial communities from UC Davis, California, United States - 0_2496_0518 | ecosystem: Host-associated > Mammals > Digestive system > Stomach > Rumen | place: USA: California...
GGCGGTAAGGGTAAAGAAACCGAGATATGGGGTTCTGTTACCGTTAACCTGAATCGCGGCTACACCTTCCAGATATTCGGTGGTAGTGAGGAAGGCGCCATCGGTAAGCGTGTTCCTAGTGAGACAGTGAGACGTTACACCTATGACTCAAGATACAGCACCTACATCAACTTGAACGGTACTGTTCCTGGTGTATCCAGAAAGGAAAGCATGTCTGAGGACATCGCCGAGTGTGAGTTCATGTATGGTGGCGGCTTCTTGGGCGTTACTGCTGGTAACTGTATCATCAACCTGGGCAACGGACGTATCTTCGACTCCTTCGCTGGAGCTTGTAACGCTAACGTACTCGGACATACTGAGACATATATCGGTACCAACGGTTTCCCATACGTTCGTGACTTCGTATATGGCGGTAATGACCTTGGCGGTCAGATTAAGAATTATGCAAACTTCGACAGCCGTCTGCGTAATGGGACAGTTCGCGGCAAGGTGTATAATGCCGATATGCTCAATGCCTCTGCATATATAGAATATGTACAGGGACGCGTAGAGAAGATTTTCGGTGGCGCATACGGTGTGTATAACTATAAGAGTGATCACTTCCGTGCTTACTTCGATGAGGATGGTCATGCTAAGGAGGGCTACCACAAGCCATTCCTCGATAATGCCTTCATCAACTTCCGTCCTAACAACAACAACAACCCGCTCAATACCGTTAAGCAGATATACGGCGCTGGTCAGGGTTACCTCGGTGAGGAAGAACAGGACTTGATGCAGAACCGAAGCTACATCCTCATCGATGTGCCTCAGATTATGCAGACCTATAAGGGCACAGAGGTGTTCGGTGCTGGTGAGAGCGGTGGCGTAGGTATGGGCGTAGCTAAAGCAACTGCTGACGATTCTGATACAGCACACAAGGCATCAGCCATCATCGACCTGCTGAGCGGACAGTTCAAGGCAGTCTATGGCGGTAGCTATCAGGAGGGTGTCACTCGTCGCACTGTAGTGAATGTGCCTGAGGGTTCTACCTTCCGTGCTGAGGCTATCTTCGGTGGTGCTTACGGACTTTATGAGTGGTTCCCTTGCGACGTATATGAGGCTAACGTCAACTGGAGCAGTAGCGATGCCCTCGTAGGTGGCTACCGTACTGGTCTCTATGGTGGTAACAACAACTGCCGCCGCACCTTCTATGGTCGTGTAAACGTCAATGCACCAGTATATTATGACAAGACTAACGGCTACCTTGCTACCGTCTATGGTGCTGGTTACGGTAAGGACACCTGGTCACAATATACTGAGGTGAACCTTAACAACAATGCTCGCGTATATGAGGTATATGGTGGCGGTCAGCTTGGTCGTGTGATGAATAAGAAGTCTGTGGATGCTTGGGCAAGCCAAGTTGATGGTGCAGCTACTACGGCATACAATACTGCGTACACAGAATGGGAGGCTTTATCGGACGAGCTTAAGGCTACAACTCCAAAGCCCCAGGCACCACAGTCTATTGACCTCTCTATCGGTACAACAGGTACAGCATATACTGATAACGGACTGGATGACCCTCTGGCAAAAGCGAGAAACGGCAAGAAATACAACACTAACGTAATAATCGGGCAGGGTGCTGATGTCTGCGGTTATATGTTTAACGGTAGCCTTAGCGGTGCCTACGCCTACGGTGGCGGTCTGGGAGATGTTAACGTTCCTAATACTGGTGACGTGCACGGAACCACTTACATTGCCCTGCTCGGCGGTAAGGTGACTAAGGACCTCTACGCCGCTGGAACAGTTGGTTCAGTAAACAATAAATACAACATTGCTACTGACGACTTCGACAAGCCATTCATCGCTTCTGCCAACGCCTATATCAAGGGCGGTACGGCACGTAACGTCTATGGCGGCGGCTGGCGTGGTAGCGTGGGTTATCACGAGGGCGCAATCAGTGAATCAAGAGTAAATGACGTCCTTGGTGAGACCAACGTCATCATAGGTAAGAAAGACGGTGACAGCTTCATTAACGGTCTTCCTGCCATCGAGCGTAACGCCTACGGCGGTGGTGAGGGTGGTGCCGTATTCGGTACTACCAATATAACCCTCAACAATGGTTTCATAGGTTATCGCCACTTCGATAGCGAACCAACGACAGATAAAGACCTCGACTGCATACAGCGAGGCTCTGACTACTATCAGGAGAAACTGCACGACGAAACTTGGGCTGGCGACGGCTCTAACCGTCTTAATGATAGTGGTTGTATCTTCGGTGGTGGTTATATCGACAACAGTAGTGTTGACTTCACCAAGGTAAAGATGTATGGTGGTGTGGTACGTAACAGCCTCTTCGGTGGTGGCGAGATTGCTGCCATCGGACGTGGTGTCATCGAGGCAACAGGTGTTGACAATAGCGTACGTACCTTGAAGGGTATCTATAAGGCTGGTAGAACCGACGTGGACCTCTTCGAGGGCGAGGTACACCGCAACATATTCGGTGGCGGTCGAGGCTATAACAACCTCGGTGAGGGTGGCACGCTCTACTCTGACGGTTACGTCTTCGGACAGACAGAAGTGCACATGCACGGTGGTACAGTGGGTACTGCAAAGGAGTTGGCACGCGGAAACGGTAACGTATTTGGCGGTGGCGATATAGGTTATGTATATAGTGCCTACGAGAAGGACGGCGATCTCTATGTCGGCATAAAATACGGCAATCGCTACGACAACAACAAGGAGGGTTACTATTACGCATATAAAATAGGTGACGAATCATACACTCCATTCTCAGAAACTCCATCTGCAAGTGACACTAACTGGGTTAAGGATGGCAGTGAGTACGTGCCTACTGAGGACTGTAAGGTGCTTATTGAGCCTTATTGCAAGGCAAAGGAAGCTGTGACTGTCCATAATCACGCCTATGCCGCTGGTGATTATGTTACCACAGAGGACCTCCATTACTTGGGCAACAGAAATGGGGATGACAAGCCAACATGGGACAAACTGGATGATAAAGGTATCACCATCTACAACGCCGTGTTCGCAGGCGGTAACACCTCATCAGGTTCTTCTACCGTGTATGCTAATGCCACTACGGTATTCGGCAACGCTACGGCATCTATCCACGACGTTTACCATCGCGACCTGATTACCTTAGGTACAGGACGTACTGGTGGTCTGTACGGCGACGGTAACCTTACCTTCGTTGACGGCTATCGTGGACTGAACATTACCAACTATGGTACAGACTATTATAACATCTCTAAGGAGATAACGATTGCTCAATATAATGCGCTTCCTGCACGTGAAGCTGCTTACTATCAGCTGAAGTACAAGTGTATCCAAGCTTGTACAGATAAAGATGGTACACCATATCATCGTGAAGGTGACGGATACAGCAAGGCTTCTACATTGACCATTGATGAGATTCTCTCAGTGTTTGAAGGTGTCAAGGACGGCAGTGTCGATCTCCTTCTTACTAATACAACAACGGGTGAGAAATATCCTAACCCAAAATACTGGGAGCAGAGTGGTGTATGTTCTATCTATGCAGGTCGTCTGATGAACACCTTGCAGCGTGCTGACTTCTGCGGCGTCTTCGGTAGCCGAATGGTGATGGAGGGAGCAGAAGACCGTGTGCCTGAAATTGCTGACCACACCAAGTACACCATCAACCGTGTGCGTGAGGTGTCACTCAACCATAAGGAGTCTGTCATCGCGACCGACAAGACTCTGAAGGCTGGAAAGACCAAGAAGGATGACATCATGGATCAGAATCCAGAAGACTTCGTTAACAAAGACAAGGCTGTTCACGGCAACTACTTCGGCATCTATAGCGTTGTGAACTACTTAGGTGCTCTCACCAGTGACGCATTCTTCTTGCCTTCTTGGAATGTGCGTTACACCGAGAACGCCTCTGAAACCTACAAGGCTGCCTCTACTGCATATAACGACGGTGGCACTGCGGTGGCTTCTAAGGCATACGGCACAGCAGGCTTCTACGACTGGAAGGCTGGTCTTGTAACAGACCGTAAGCGTAACAACGGTACCAGCCTTAACAAGGTGGCTCTGGCTTCAGGCGTATATCTGGAGTTGACTACCGAGGAGAGCAAAGGCACAGACCTGGATCAGAAGGAGTGGGGCTACATCACTGGTGTGGTAGAGCTCGACCTTATCAACGTGCAGCCTGGTATGGGTGGTGGCTTCGTATATGCTAAGAACGTACATAAGGTAGGCTCATATACAAAGCATAACCACAACACCCTGACATCGCTTAATGCTAATGCTGTCACACGACGCGACTTCACCTTCAATGGTGCAGATGTGAAGTGGGAGACATCAGGTAACTTCATACATAGTACACAGACCATTATCGACGACTGCTACAACGTCAGCGGTAAGTATTCAGGCGATGATGCCGTTCCTGCTCACTACTGGTTCATTCAGGGTTCTGTATATGTATATGATCAGTATATCTCTGCATACACTGGTGCACCTAACGCATACAGCGAGACAGTAGATATTCCGCTCACCATCACGGCTGCTTCTCACGGTACGATGAAGCTGCTCAACGTGATGCCTAACAAGTATGCTTATTACTCTACTCCTGGTCATGCAATGACTAAGGATCAGAAGGTAGTCATCAACGAAGTGGAGTATCATCTGAATGATCCTATCAACTACTGGGATTGGTTCTTGCTGACACCAGCAGAGAAGGCTCTGTTTGTGGAGCAGACTTATGTAACCATCGCTGACAGTAAGTATAGCAGTGAGGATGCTGACATCATCCCTGCAGGTACAGTGCTGCTGCCTGAACAATATAACACAGCAAAGACTGCTCACCCAGAAGTTTACCACGTAGAGAAGCAGCAGACGGTTCCATTCGACTTCGTATATCGTTCATCTAACAACATAAGCCACAATACTGGCTACATACTGACCTATAAGGTGAACAACCCGACAGATTGGAATACGTGGTACACTCCAAAGCAGAGTGAAACTCCTGTTACGGCTAAGAATCAGACAGGTGGTACCGAATATGAAGACGGACCTACCTATCGTCTGAAGAGTGGCATTGAGAATGGCGTCTTCGGACAGCGTGAGTATCAGGTTAGCAACCTTATCTCTAAGGATGTTTACGATACTTATCAGGCTATACCTACCAAACCAACTACTGGACAGGCTACATTCAAAGGTGCATATCTTGTAACAAAGGAATACACAAGCGGCAACGTTCACCTGAATGTTGGTAGTGCAGTACCAGCCAGCGATATAGATAAAATGACCGGTTATGTTGCTCCTGCTTTCATCAGCACCAGCACCATACAGCTCAGCAAGACAGAGTTTATCTATGTCGGTGCAAGAATGACAGAGGCAGAGAAGACTGCCTACTATAATAAGTACAAGGATACCAATCCAACACTGGCAGATCAGATTAACACGGAGGTCGTTCCTGCTTACTACTGTACTAAAGAAGGTCTCTATGGCGGTAACTACTATCAGGCTGGCAGGAACTATCGTGCACTCGAAGTATGGAGTTCTATGTCGAAGACAGACCGTGACAAATTCGAATTCAACTACGATGCCCTTGACGTACTCATTGACCCAGATTACGGTGGAACTCAGGGACAGAAGTACCAGTATGACTCTGCCGCAGAAACATACGACGCTGCTGTTGCAAACAGGGCAGGTTACTCATTAGAGAAACCTGTTGACTATAAAGCTACTTATAATGGTAGTGAGACTTCTATTCACAATGGCATAACACTGGAACATAATAAGGAATATTCACGTACTGACTACGAGAAACTGCCTAACGAGAAGCGTCACTACACTACTATCAATGTGGCGGAGGCAGGCGACGTATATGTTGTTAAAACTCCATTCCAGGTAGGCAACACACCATACGCTGTGGGTACAGTAATCTCTACAAGTACATACGGCAGCTTAAGTGACTCTGACAAGGAGAATGTCACAACGCTGAAATTTACCAATACAGGTACATACCACTACTGCCGCGAGAGTTATAAGGTTGGTGAGAACACCGAAGGCGAAACTGTAACAGGTGTCGCTGTCACTGGTGGCGTATCAGGAACTTACGCTGTTGGTGCAACGGTTCCAGTGGGTGTCGTTATTACTGATGAAAACTTCGACGATTTGAAAAACTGGCAGACTGATTTCACCATCCACGGTGTAGCACCTACGGAGACAAGTACGCTGTACGTCAGCCGCTTCTCTGATATCTTCGACCTCTCTAAGGAGAAGATTATCACCGTAATCTATCAGTATGACTACGAAGAGGCAGATGCTACAGGCGAAAACATTACTCCTGTCAGCGAGCGTCACGTGGTGAACATCCACGTACTCTTCAAGAGCGGTATTCCTACCGTCGAGGACATCAAGGCTCCACAGACTGTGCTGCCTGGTACCTACGTCGGAGTACGCGAGCCACACGTAACACCTGGTGCTTACGAGATAACAGGTGGTGGCTGGAAGATATTCGAGAAGAAGTCTGACGCCGAGAGCCACATCAACGGTATCGAATACACACCTACCGCTGATCCGCTCTACTGGTATCAGAACGGCTACTATCTGGCTTACTACGCTAAGACATATCTCGGCGAGACATATTCTAACGCCGTTCCTCTGAGCGTTGCCAACTATCATGACCTCAAGACCATGATGGATGCTAAAGACAGACACCACTATTATATAGATCATAAGGATGCTCACACCTCAGGTAAGCGTTATCCTAAGATTTACATCAATGACTACACTGCTGACGGCAAGAATGGTCTCGACCTGCTGAGTGATCTCTATAAACTTACACTCAGAGATGCCACAGCAGAATCAACCTATGGCGCATTCGATACACCAGATAATGTACGTGGTGCTAAGGAACTTGACATCATCTTCCGTACCAACATCAGGCATTCTGGCGCTTGGACACCGATAGGTGATGAAACACAGTGCTTCGAGGGTAACGTTCATGGTGACGGTCACTACGTGAGCGGACTTGACAACTCACTCTTCGGTTCACTCTGCGGCAAGGTTTATAACCTCGGTGTAGAGGGCTCATTCACCAGCGGCGGTATAGCCAACAATGGTGGCAGTGCTGAGAACTGCTGGGTTAAGAAAGTAACCACTGGTGCAGATATAACCAATCCTATAATCGCTGCAGGTGCTGGTGAGATAATCAACAGCTACTATCTCTCTACCACCGCAACACCTGGTGAGCCAGGCGGTACTTCACCTATTGCAGCATCTGCTCAGCAGTTCTACACAGGCGAGGTGGCTTACAACCTTAACCGCTTCTATCTGCAAGAGCGTTACAACCAGAGTGTTGCTACTCCAGAGATAGCAGATACCTATGTACAGAGCCGTTATGGTAATCCTGACTTCATCTACGCTGACGGCGTGATACCTGAGGTTGTGAACCCAGACCGCGTGAAGAAGAACCCAGGAACAGACACACCAGCGACTGACCCAACAGGCGAACAGCTCTATGTGCCTCTCTATCCATACGACTACCTGTTCTTCGGACAGGCACTGACCTACGGTCACATAGCAGGTAAGACACATCAGGATGTTCCTTCACCAATAGTCAAGGACGATGACCTGATAGACGTAGGTGACACTGGTAACCGAGTATATCGTGCTCCAGCTTATTTCCGCGACAGCAATAAGAGCAAGGTCTACTTCAGTCCTAACGCAGTCTTCGCTAAGACTGATGCCGATGAAGATAATCCGACAGATATTCATAAGGGCTTGACGGCAATAGACTTCACAGGCTATAACGATGCGTTCGACAAGGATAATGGCACAGCTAAGGCTTATTCTAAGGATGATGAAGGCAGTGAGTTCTTCGCTCCATTGCTCGATGTTGACGAGATATCTGGTCTCAGCAACTACGGACTGACCAAGAACCTGCTTGTATATACCGAGGCAGCTCCAACGTCTGGCGACGGCACTACTGCAGCTGAAAAGACTGCTAAGGTAGTACAGACATCACTTGAGGAGCCTGAATATCCAGTAGTAGTTGATACATACGGCAGAGTAGCTGCTCAGGACGGTACAACAGTCAATGGTCACTGGGTATATATAGAGAGAGATCCCGAGGGAACTCCAAAGTATAAGTACTGGGCTTCTAACGACCATCTGCTTATAGACAAGAATGACTTCTGGGCTCCTATGGGCTACGAGTTTGATAGTAGCTCACGCATGTGGTATCAGCGTACACCTGACACCTATGCTGGTCTTAATAACACAGGTTGGGAGTCTATCGTTCTGCCATTCACCGTAGAGACTGTAAGCACCCATCAGAAGGGTGAGATAACCCACTTCTTCACTGATGGTGACAAGAATGGTAAGATAGGTCACGAATACTGGTTGCGTAAGTACACCGCAATAGAAGATAATAGTGGTTCAGAAGCCAACACCATGAAGGCTACATTCACAAGTATGGCAAAGGCAAGCAACAGTGAGGTAGAAGCTGGTTATGCACTTGCCAAAAAGGAATACACCAACAGCTTCTTGTGGGATGAGTTGCATCAGTATCTTGATGGTGGACAGAACACATATTATAAGGATATAGATGTTAAATACTATGGTTACCCATTACAGAGACAGGCTACACCTTATATTATAGGCTTCCCTGGAAAGGCATTCTATGAGTTTGACCTCAGCGGTGAGTGGACTGCACCTAAGATGCCTACAGGCTTCGAGCGTCAGGTAGTAACCTTCGCTTCTACTACAGGCATCACCATCCGCGAGAGTGGTGACGATATGGCAGGCGTGAAGTATGGTGGCTACACCTTCACTCCAAGCTATCTGAATCAGGAGCTTGCAGCAGGTACTGACAACTACGTGATGAATGCCGAAGGCAACAGATATGTCAAGGTACCAGCCACAGGTAAAGCAACACCAGTATTGCCATTCCGTGCTTACTTCGCTAAGTCAGGCAGCGGCAACAACACTCTCAGCATCGTATTCTCTGATGCAGAGGGCAAGCCAGAGGTAACACCTGACAATGGTGCTGACGACAACGAACCTTCAACCGTAACAGAAGGCGAGGGCGGTATGACCTTCACTCCAGGTCTTGGTACTATCACAACCAAGTCAACCCTCAAGGAGGCTCGCACAGTACTCGTTTACGGAGTAGGCGGTGCACTCGTCAAGGCATTCGATATTAAGCCTAACAGCACCGTTGTTATCAACGTACCTTCAGGCTTGGTATATGCTATCCGCACCGTCACTGGCGACTACAGCAGCAAGCTGATGGTAAGATAAGTGAGTGATAAGAAGTTCAATAGTTCAAGAGTTTAAAAGTTCAATTGATATATGAGTTCAATAGTTCAAAAGTTTAAGAGTTTAGTAGTTCTCACTTCTCTCCTGCTCCTTGCAGGAGGCAGTGAGGCGTGGGGACAGAGTGTTTCTGTTACGGAAGGATTTTATTACATCCAGAATAATAAAGTTAATAGCCATTATTTCCGTAAGTCGAATAATAATTATAATGGTAATAGTGAGACACCATTTCTGAAAACCAATACAAATACTCCAGAAGATGCAGTTTGGTTTATCAAGAAGTATAGTGATAGTGATGGTGATTACTATTACATTATTCATTATTCTGATGGCAAATACATTTCTGCAAACTCGGTGGAAGAAGGAAAGCAAACAATCCATCTTAAGGCTGTTGCCAATGTTGAAGACCTTACAGATGCTGAGAGGTTCGAATTCTCCTTTTTCTCAGAGAAGGATAAAATCTATTTTATAAGACCAAGAGGTGCGGGAAGTACCCTCTCGCTTACCCCAATTAAGCCCGATGACGAAAGTCCAAAGGAGGGAAATGATATAGGTCTTAAAAATGTGGAAAACAATGAATACTCCAGATGGAAATTAGCGACAGTGACAGTTCCTGATCCAGGAATATCAATAGCCTCAAATATAGCAGTAACTGATAATGCTCGCTTAACCTTGACTTCATCATATAGTCATGCTTCTATTTATTATACGACGAATGGAACAAATCCAACTGCAAGTTCTACCCTTTATACAGGGCAGTTCAATGTGGATGAGATGCGTAAATGCACTGTTAAGGCAATTGCCATCATCAGTATGGAAGGAACGAGCAAGAGTTCAAAAGTCTCATCACTAACTTACACTCCAGAATTAACAAAGCCTACAATAACATGTTCTGCAGGTACTTGTACTATAACCAGTCCTGAAACGTCTAATGAGTATGTCCATATTTATTATACTACTGACGGCTCTACTCCAACAAAGAGTTCCACAATGTACACTGCACCCTTTAGCGTGGGTGAATCATACAATATAAAAGCCATAGCTATCAAGACTAAGAATAGTGCGGATGTTTTCTCTGATGTTGATATATGCAGAAAGGCAGGATATATTGAAATCACGTCAGCTTCCCAGTTGTCATCCCTTGATAAGAATAGTGACTATAAACTAATGATTGATATTACTGGCGATGTTACTGGATTGACTGACTTCGCGGGTATATTTGATGGCAATTTCCATACAATTAGCAATATATCAGCACCTCTCTTCAACAGCCTTAACGGTGGAATAGTTAAGAATGTCATTCTCGATAATGTCATTATTTCCAGTGGAACTAATGTTGGTGCTATCTGTGGAGAGGCCAAGGGTGATGCACGTATATACAACTGTGGCGTCCTTGCGACAAACAGTACTGTGAGAACTGATGAAAACGGATATACTCACATCACTGATTGTAGCAGTAGCGTCAGTGGTTCAGGCTATGTAGGTGGTATTGTCGGAAAAATAGAAGGTAAGGCTCGCGTCATAAACTGCTATAGTTATGCCAATATAACTGGAGGTGATAAGGTTGGTGGTATAGTTGGTTATAATAACGAAACAACAAATAGTAGCAACCTCGGTCTTAAGACAATGGTAATGAATTGTATGTTCTATGGTGATATAACAGGAGGAACATACAAGGCACCAATATATAATGGTAAGAATATAGTTAATAAGGATGCTACAGGTGTAGGCAATTATAACTATTTCTACGCTGATGCTCCCTACGTGCAGAATCAACAGATTACATCTAACAGTGCTCTGATGGCTGAGACTCGATACTTGCAGCGATTCGAGTTCTTCCGTCACTTGCTCAATAGTCATCGTGAACTCGCTGCTTGGTGGGCTACTGACGACTATACCAACAAAAACGAAATGGCTAAGTGGGTATTGGAACCATCACAGATTGGTACATCTACTCCTTATCCGATACTGAAGGCTCCAGACTACTACCCATCAGTGGTAAATATTGATGCAAAGAATGCAACAACTACTACAGAGCGTAACAAGGGAGGCAAAATGGGTGAACTGGACGTAACTATCCGTATGGGAAGTGGTGGCGCAGTATTTGGTGCTCCAGATGGTGCAGAAATTACAACGACGTCACTTACCCTGAATATTACAGATAAAGACCCAGAGCACTTTAACTTTAACTATTATAAGGTACAACTACCTTATTATAATGAGGTGGGTACAAAGAACTATACAGGCAATCGTGTTGTAACAGGTTGGAAGATAGTCAGCATTACTGGTGGTACACCTGGTACTTATAGTACTGGTGACGATGCACCTGCATATAACTTTGCTGACCGTAACTGCACCAATAAGGACTTGTATGGCACAGGAGGCAGTAATCGTATATTTAATCAGGGTGCATATTGGGATGTGCCAGAGGGCGTGACAGCTATCACCATTGAGCCTTACTGGGCTAAGGCTGCATATCTGGCTGATGCGAATGCCGATGTGGTTTATAATCAGGATATGACTACTGCTTATCAAGTTCCTATCGTTGGTGGCGGAAAGATTTATACTAATGATAATACATACTCAATAGCAGGTGACAATCAGAAGGTTTATACAACAGTTACGAATGCAAGAGATGCCCTTGGAAAGCATGCTAGTCATACGGTTTATGACTATGCTATCGTATTGGTAGGTAATGCCCATTATATCGGATCTTCTTCTGGAGACAAAGAATATCCTTATTCTATTATGTCTGCTGACTTTGATGGTGATAATGAACCTGATTATTCATATATTTTACGTTTTAATAGTCGTACACCATCTCATCCCGTGAGAGTCGATTTCCTTAATATGCCCGGTTTAGGTATGGCGCAGAAATCTACAGGTGGAAAGGGCTCATATAACTTTGGTATTCTGCAACCATTGGGTTGGTTTGAAACTACTAACACCTCTTTATTCCGTGTTACTCAGTTTGAGTATGATAATAATAATCGTGTTGCTGCACCTTTGATTTTGCAAGGTGGTGTTATGGAGCAGTGGGTGAGTGGACAAAGTGGAGGAAGATCCAATAAAACCACTTATTTCCATGTGGGTGGTAATGTATGGTTTAAGGAGTTCCATAGGGGTACTCACCAAGATCAAACTTATGATTCAAAACACCCACCAGTATCAGTAACAGGTGGCGACTTTGACAAGTTATACCTTACTGGCATGTATCGTGCCGATGTAACCAGCTATGAAGATAATGCAGAATGTTATATCAATGGCGGACGCTTTGGTGTTGTAGCAGCTGCAGCCATGGAGGGCATAGGTAAAGATGGCGGAGCAGATGATACAGGCAACATTACGTGGCAGATACAGAATGCTGACATCAAAGAGTTCTATGGAGGTGGTTTCAATGCTGATCCTGCCCATGTTGTAGAGGGTAACATCACTACTACCATTACTGGTGGTAAGATAGACTTGTTCTGTGGCGGTCCTAAGTTCGGCGATATGAACACAGGTAAGACTGTATATACTACAGCTACAGGTTGCGAGTTTGGTACTTTCTTCGGTGCAGGCTATGGCGGTAGCTCATATAGCCGTCGTGCTCCAACAAACCAATCTGGTGTCACTAATATAAATTGGAACAACTGGTTAAATACTGAGTACACGCAATCATCCTCAGGTACATCATTCCCAGGTATTTCTACTCAGTTTAGTTATCAGTTTATTCCAATGTCTGATAATGTTAAAAACGTAGCTCGTATATTCATAGAGCACGTTCTGTTCTCTCTTGCTACCACACGCAGTGTAACTTCTGAACTTACTGGCTGCACCGTAACGGGTAACTTCTATGGTGGCGGTAGTTTGGGTAAAGTAGATGGTCCTGCCACTTCTACCCTGACTAATTGTACTGTCAAGGGTAATGTGTTTGGAGCGGGATACTCGGCTTCACTTCCTACGGTAGAGGTTGATGCGATTGGTTTCGCCACAGAACCATTATACTACGAAGATTATGGTACATACCGTACAGGCGTGAAAGGTGCAACTACCACATATAAATGGCAGCATGGTGATGCAATAAGCATTGACAAGACTAATCACATCCTCTATACAAAAGAGAATCTGGATGGTCTCGGCGCAGTAACAGGTAATGTTACTTTGACTCTGGATAACTCTACTGTTGGTAGTCAGGCTGATGACACTCGGAACAAGGGCAACGTCTTTGGTGGTGGTGAGCAGTCAAGCGTAGATGGTAATACTACTGTTACTATCACTGGTGGCAATATCTATGGTAGCGTATTCGGTGGAGGAGATTTAGGCTCTGTGGGTACGTTTAATAAAGATGATGCAGGCAAGCCTACAGAATGTACAACCGGTGGTAAGTGCACAGTGGAAATTAAGGGCGCTGCCAATATAGGTCATGACGGCATGACAATGCCTGATGACTGGGGACGCATATTCGGTGCAGGACGTGGTACCGTAAACCCTGAAGAGGCTGCTAAGGTAGGTGGACATATTGACCATGTGGCGTATGTAGATACTACAGTGGTAACGATAGGTGTGCTTGATGCAGCTATTGAAACTTCACCTCTTGTTAAGGGCTCTGTATATGGCGGCAGTGAGAATGGTCACGTGCTGCGTGGCACAAAGGTTGTGATAAACAGTGGTCAGATAGGTGTAGGCAAGAACATAGGTCGTCGCTATACCGCAGAAGAGTGGAGTAGTGGCAATCAGTTGGCTCCTTGCGCAAGTTGGACTTACGAAGAGAATGGTGATGTATATGACCCTTATGCTCCAGAAGGTGGATGGGGTGATGACCGTCCAGAGCTACAGCCTGGTAAACGTACAGCAACTGACGGACATACATATTATGGTAATGTCTTCGGCGGCGGCTCTGGTGTTATTCCTTATGCTGCTGGCGAATGGCAACGTGCATCTGGTATAGTAGAGGGTTCTACCCAGGTGGAGATTAACGGCGGTCATATACTGACAAGCGTATATGGTGGTAACGAACAGACTGACGTGCTGGGCGTGACTTCCGTTGAAATGAATGGCGGCACAGTAGGTGTGCCTCGCTCTCAGTCAGACATAGAGGCTAATCCAGCTCTATGCTACGTATTTGGCGGAGGTAAGGGTGATAAGCGTACCAAATTCAATACTTGGACTAACGTGAAGAGTACATCTGTTGCCATCAAGGGCGGCACAGTCTATGGTTCAGTATATGGCGGCGGCGAGGATGGTCACGTGCTTCGCGATGCTGCTATGGCTGTTACTCCTGCAGAAAACAAGACTGTACGCATAGGCTGCGGCGGCACATCGGGCTATGACGGCAACGTATTCGGTGGCGGTCAGGGCTCTCCTGTGGCACAGACTGCTGGCGTGATAAGTGGTAACGTAAGCGTGAATGTCACTGGCGGAACTATGTGGGGTTCTGTATATGGTGGCGGTCGTTTGGCTTCAGTGGGTACTTACCTCGTGCCAGCGACTGAAACACCTTCTGAAACAGATAAGTACGGCAAACTTATTCCTGACGGAAAGGAACAGGTAGTTACAGACGATGGCAGTGCAGCTGACGAAACCGTTGCGAACAGAACGCATGGTGAGATAACCATGACCGTGACTGGCGGCAATATCAAGGGCAGTGTCTTTGGTGCCGGTAAGGGTGACAGACGTACTGACTTCAATACTTGGACTAACGTTAAGAGTACATCTGTAACCATCAATGGCGGTACGATAGAAGGCTCGGTATTTGGAGGTGGAGAGGACGGTCACGTGCTTCGCGATGTTGCAACATTGATAAATCCTACAGAAAGCAGGACTATAGTAATAGGTAAAGAAGGTGCTGCGGACAGCGGCAACGTATTCGGCGCCGGAAAGGGTTCTACTACGGCTCTGACGGCTGGTGTGGTAAGCGGCAATGTGACCCTCGACATCAGGGGTGGCTCTATGTATGGCTCTGTATATGGCGGCGGTCGTCTGGCTGCTGTGGGTACTTTCCTCGTGCCTCCTACATCTGAGAAATATGGTACATTCATTCCTCAAGGTAAGGAACAGATACTAGTGAATAACGGTCCTGGTGACACGGAAGATGCCCCCGGCAGAAAGCACGGTAACATTACCGTTAGCCTGACTGGCGGTACTATACACGGTGATGTATTCGGTGGCGGTATGGGTACCCTTGATGACGAGCATGGTACGGCAGACATTCTGGGTATTTCAAAGAACGTTAAGTTAGACCTTAACAAGGAGGTTGCTACCACTGGTGTGAAGGGCTGCGTAGTCTTGGGTAACATATTCGGCTGTAACAATATGAACGCTTCGCCTAAGGGAACGGTGGATGTTCATATCTATGCTACACAGAATGATGTTGCTACACAGATACAGAATGCAGGTGAGGTGACAAATGCTAAGGTGCTTAATCGCTATGATGTCAAGGCTGTATATGGCGGTGGCAACATGGCTGCATACGTGCCTGAAAACCTGACGACTGGCACGACTAACGTGACAATCGACGGCTGTCAGCTTACAAGTATCCAGCAGGTGTATGGCGGTGGTAACGCTGCATCAACTCCTGCAACATACGTTACCGTAAACGGCACCTACGAGATAGAAGAGGTGTTCGGCGGCGGTAACGGTAAGGATGACATCGTAATCAGCGGCGAGACAAAGCCTAACCCTGGTGCTAACGTGGGATTCTATGACTACTCTGCTGTGGAGGATCAATACCCAACTAAGGAGTCTCGTCAGTCACAAGAGTTCATAGATAATTATGTATATGGCACTGGTGCTGCATCAGTGAATATCTTTGGTGGAACGATACACCGTGTGTTCGGTGGTTCTAACACTAAGGGTAACGTGAAGAATACTGCTGTGACGATGCTTGACCAGGGTACAGACTGTGACTTCTGCGTGGACGAGGCATACGGTGGCGGTAAGAGCGCACCGATGGATGCTGAGGCTAAACTGCTGATGGCATGTATCCCTGGACTGCAGGCTGTGTATGGCGGTGCTGAGGCTGCCGATGTGCACGGCGACGTGACGCTGAACATCACCAACGGCACCTTCAAGCGCGTGTTTGGCGGTAACAACATCAGCGGTACTATCGACGGCGCTATAAAGGTGAACATCGAGGAGGTAGGCTGTCGTCCTATCATCATAGGCGAGCTCTATGGCGGTGGTAACAAGGCTGCTTACTCTATCTATGGCTATAATGACGACGGCACACCAAAGACTGAGGGCGAGAATCCTTCAGCTGACCCACAGGTGAACCTCAAGGCATTTACCAGCATAGGCGCAGTATATGGCGGCGGATATGGTACTACTGCCACAATGGTGGGTAGCCCAACGGTTAGCATTAATGAGGTGGTAGGTACCCCTGCTACTTACCCAACCTCTGGCGCCGATGGTTCTATTGGAGGCACATTTACCGAGACTGGCTACAGCGGTGCTACAGGTGTAGTGGTTGACCCAGAAACAGGGCACACAGTTGATATACCTGCCCACGTGAAGGGTAAGATAGGTGCTGTAGGCAAAGTATTCGGTGGCGGTAATGCCGCTCCTGTTTTGGGTAGCACTACGGTTAATGTAGGCAACCTGAGCACTATCGACTTCGAATCTACAACAGACGTTGAGGCTATACCTGTAAAGGGTGCCGACATCAAGGGCAATATCTATGGCGGTGGTGATGCTGCCGAGGTAACTGGTAACGCCAGCGTCAACGTAGGTAAGAAGAAGGTTACGGAACCATAATAAAGGTTCAACTTTCGCAAGCTCAAGTTGAAAGGAGTTAAAGGAGTTAAAAGGAGTTATCGTTCGCTTCGCTCACTAAGGAGTTAAAGGACGATACATGAGTGCCTCACTCGAATACTCTATGCAAGAAACGCTAATGTCCCTCTAACTTCCCTTAACTCCCCAAAGTAGAGCACTTGCGAAACTTAAGTAAATATATAGAAAAGGAACTCCAAACGGGGTTCCTTTTTTGTCGCTTTATGCTCGTGCGGTGACTTAGCAAGGGCATGCGGTGACTTAGCAAGGGCGCGCGGTGACTTAGCAAGGACACGTGGTTACTTAGTAACCGCACCACATTGTTTTAGAACGGTTGTTAAAAGGCGTAGTAGCGCATTTTTTTATTCTTTTTCTTGGAGAATAGAAAAATAATGCTTATTTTTGCAAGTGTAAAATGATATTTCCAATTATGACGACCTTAGCAACGAGAATAGTGGAAACGCCGATGGCTCCATATACTGAGATACTTCGAAATATGAAGCCACAGGAAATGCGTATAGTGGTAACCTTCTTGCAGGAGGCTATGGCTGAAGCAGAAAACAATCAGGAGAGTGCTGCGGAGAAAATACGTAATAAGTATAAGAAACTGCACGTTTCCAAAGAAACAAAAGAACTGATACATGACCTGTCGTTGTCATCTGATGAGATGGATGATGACAGAACAAAACACATATTGGGATATAACTGATGATGAAAGTTTTTCTGGATACGAACATCTTGATGGATTTCGTGGAGAATAGAGAAAGCAGAGAGTATGCAGAAACCATCATAGAATTAGGAAAGACAGGTGCGATACAGTTATTTGCTTCGTACCTCTCATTTGCTAATATGGGATATATTCAATAAACGCGACTTTTATGAGTTTTGCGAATTGCCTTTCCTGACATCAGAGGAATTCCTTTTACAACTGGAGTATTAAATTACGTTTCGTACGAAAGATATTGAGTATATGAAGTACGCTGACTACATAAAAGAGATTGAGATTGACGCTCTATGGGGTGGCAGAAAGCACATTAAGTGGACGCTGGACCCACAGGTGAACATACTGAGCGGAGTGAACGGCGACGGTAAGAGCACCATACTGAGGCGTGCCATAACGGGGGCAAAGACCATCAATGCGATAGAGAAACAAGGCATAAGACTGGTGACAGAGCCCAGCGATGCCGAGTATATACGCTATAACTGGATATGCACCCCCGACGTGCGCTCAGAATATGACGAGAACCTGCAAGGGCTGGTGGAGAAGTATAACGGGAACGTTAACGGGAACGGGAACCAAGACAAAGGACAAGGTACAAAGGACAACCAGGAAAAGGTTAACGTTAACGTTCCCGTTAGAGTAGAGCAACGCAGAGCTTTGCTCTACGACATCATCGACAAGCTCTTCAGCGCTACGCACAAGACGGTGGACAGGGAGAAGAAGGAGTTTACTTTGCTCTTCTATGGCGAACCGATAGACCTGAAGGTGCTGTCGAGTGGCGAGAAGCAGATGCTGACGATACTGCTGGCAGTGTATCTGGAGAACGAAGAGCCCTATGTGCTGTTTATGGATGAGCCAGAGGTGAGCCTGCATGTGGAATGGCAGAAGAAACTGATAGGTATAATCCGCAAGATGAACCCTAATGTGCAGATAATCCTCTCTACCCATTCGCCTGCCATGATAATGGACGGATGGATGGATAAGGTAACGGAAGTGAGCGAGATTACAGTATAACGGGAACGGGCTCCGAGCTTGCTCGCCTGAGCACCCACTGGAGCGCAAGAACGCTAACGGGAACGCTTTGAACCAAAGTTTTGTCAAAACTTAACTCTTACATAACATCAGACTACGTTCAGGCAGCTAACACGCTGAGGGGCAAGTCAGCACGTAAGCGCATAGTGGCTTACGTGGAGAGTTATGATGATGTGCTGTTCTGGAGGATGGTGCTGTCGGAGTTTGAGGACGAGACACGATATTTTGAGGTGATGCTGCCATCGCGGGGCAACCTGAAGAGAGGCAAGAAGCAGGCACTGATGTCGCTGATGCACCAGAAGGTGGGCACGCACATGATAGCGTGTGTGGATGCCGATTACGACTACCTGTTGCAGGGCGAGACGACGCTGAGTAAGTTTATGCTGAACAATCCCTACGTGCTGCACACCTATGTTTATGCCATAGAGAACTACCAGTGTTATGCCCCTGGACTGCATAATGTGTGTGTGATGTCAACGCTGAATGACCATGAGGTGTTTGACTTCGTTGACTTCCTGGCGCAGTATAGCAGGATAGTGTTCCCGCTCTTCGTGTGGAGCGTGATGCTATACCGAGAGGGCAACTACGGTAAGTTTACCATAACCGACTTCAACACCATAGTGAGCATAAGGCACGGCAGGATGAGCGATGTGCCTAACGCCCTAAACAAACTGAGACATAAGGTGAGGGTGAGGGTGCAGAGTCTGCAGCGCGAACTGCCTGGCAAGAAGGAGGATTACCTGAAGACGAAGGACCTGCTGCTGCAACTGGGTGTGACACCTGAGACCACCTATATGTATGTACAGGGACACCACCTGTTTAATAATGTGGTGGTGCCTACCATGCAGACAGTGTGCGACGAACTGCGACGCGAGCGAGAAAAGGACATAAGGCATAAGTCATGCCACGCCCTGCAGATGCAAAACGAGCTCTCGGCATACAACAACTCGCAGAGCGACATATCGCAGATGCTGAAGAAAAGCTTAGGCTACACACACTCTGCACCATACAAACGCCTGCTCAGCGATGTGGAAAAGATGCTGAGCAACGATGGTAGTTTGATTTCTCGCAAAGCCGAGAAGGTTACCCTCTTCGAGGATTCAAGTCCTCGCCAGTAGTGTCCATATATGAGCAAGCTCCTATAATGCCCACTTCTGTCTATGACTTAGCTTTTCAGGCTTAACCTTCTCTACGCCAAGAGCCAAGACGCGCCTCCGGCGCTTACGCCAAGGAGCCCCTCCTAAATCCTCCCTCAAAGGGAGGACTTCGTGCACAGTTCGCATGGCTTTGCGTGAGCAGTCAAAGACTGCGACCTTTGCTCTTCGCGTAGAGGTGATGACTGCCGTCAGGCAGTGTGATATAAGATAGATGCTTATGAAAGCATGCTTGCAATAAGCAGCATATCGTTATCACAAACTCCGAAGGAGTATCACCTCGCTTGGCGTGAAATAAAAAAAATATAATAACGACAACAAGGACAACGAAATGAAAAGATTACTAAACCTGATGGCGCTGATAGTGCTGACGATAGCAGCAACAGCCAAGACTTATTATGCTAAGCCTAACGGAACGGGTGACGGAACGTCATACGACAAGGCTGGCGCATTTACAACGCTGGTGAGCCAGCTGCAGCCTGGCGACATACTGTACTGCCTCGGCGGACAGTATGACTACAGCAACCCGATATCAATAAACGTGAGTGGCAACAGCAATAACTTCGTAAACATCTGGGCTTACGAAGGCGAGACACCTATCTTCGACTTCCGCAAGGTGGCATACGGTTCAAGGGGTATCTCAAACTCAGGCAACTACGTGTATATGAAGGGCTTGACGATACGCTATTCAGGCAAGAATGGTCTGCTGAACTCAGGCTCATACTGTAAGTTTGAGTTGCTGGACGTTTATGGTCACGGTGATACAGGCGTGCAGATGAAGGGCGGTCACAGCAACCTGATACTGAACTGCGACTCACACGATAACTTCGACTACAAACTGGGTGGCGTGGATGCAGCAGACTTCGGTGGCAATGCCGACGGCTTTGCTGATAAGCAATATACCGGCGGTGGCAACACCTACATAGGATGCCGTGCATGGAACAATTCCGACGACGGCTGGGACTTCTTCCAGCACGTGTCAGGGGGATACGGCCCTACGATAATAGAGAACTGCGTGTGCTACAACAACGGTCCTGGCTACTACAACATGGAGGGACATGCTCGCTATGAGACTGACAAGAGCTGGTTCCAGCAGTTTGAGGGCGCGGGCAGAGAGGTGACATCGAAGCGTGAAGGCAGTCCAAAATACAGGGTGACGATGGCAGAGTATGTGAACCTGGGCAACGCCAACGGATTTAAGCTGGGCGGCGAGAGGACCAAGCACGACGTGATACTGAGAAACAGCCTGTCAGCATACAACGGTGTGACATTCCACCTCGATGCCAGTCTGGGTGCGAAGGGCATAGACCAGAACAACAATGCTGGTGAGATGTGGATATACAACAACGCCAGCTGCTACAACGCCAAGAACTACGGCTTCGACCAGACGGCATGCGGTACGGCACACCTGTATAACAACCTGACATACAAGGGTAAGAACGGTGATGTGATACAGTGTGCCTCATACGAAGAGAAGAACAACTCATGGAACATCGTAGGCATGACGGTGAAGGATGCCGACTTTGAGAGTGTGGATGTGGAAAGTCAGATATTGGGCGAGAGAAAGGCTGACGGCAGTCTGCCTGACTACACATGTATGCGACCAAAATCTACATCACAGCTGATAGATAAGGGTACGACAGACACTGGTCTGCCTTACTACGGACAGGCACCAGACTTAGGTTGCTTTGAGTATAACGATGGAGGTACACCCCACATGCCTGCAACGCTCACAGTGACAGGCAATGCCACACAGGCAGTGAAGGCTGGTCGTGCCATACAGACAGTGACGATAACCGCTGGGGGGTCGGCAACAGGCATAGAGCGCACAGACAACACCACAGTGCCAGGAGTGACGGTAGCGATAAGTGGAATGACAGCAACCATCAGCGGCACACCCACTGAGGCAGGCACATACGTTATGACCTTTGTGCCAACAGTGGATTTCGAGACAGACGTGATGGAAACCATTACGCTGAACGTGAGTGAAGCATCAGCACCAGTGGTGGCATACGTGACGAATGGTACTACTGGTACCAGCGATGCCGACGCCAAGATAGTTGCGGCTATAAGATCTGCTTTTATGGTGGAGGTGAAGGACGCTAACAGCACACCCGACCTAAGCGAATGTGATGCACTGGTGATTAGTCCTGTGCCATCATCAGGTGCTGCTGCCATGGCAGGACTGAAGAACTACAACCTGCCTACGGTGCTGCTCAAGCCTTGGATGATGAAAAACGGTGTGTGGAACTGGGGTACGGCAGTGAACACCAGCGACGTAGCAGTAAACGTGTCTGATGCCACACATGAGATATTCCAGGATGTGGAGATAAACGACGGCAAGGTGCAGTTGTTTACCTCAGCAAGCGGCAATGCCGTGACTGCTATCAGTCAGCCAACAAACTGGCAGGACTACACCACACTGGCCTCGCCAACAAGTGCCAGCAGCAATATCAGCATAGCCGACCTGACTGGTGCCACCCTTAACGGCAGCAAGATAGACAACCGCTACATAATGATAGGTGTGAGTGAGGCTTCAACAGCCAACCTCACAGCGGCTGCACAGAAACTGATACTCAACTCAGTGTATTACGTGCTGGGCATGGATATACCTACGGGGGTGGTTAAGATTAACGGGAACGTTAATGGGAACGGGAACGTTAACGTTAACGTTAACTTGGTTGGTCAGAAAGTGAGTGATTCATACAAGGGCATAGTAATCAGCAACGGTAAGAAGGTGCTGAAATAATTCTCAATTCTTGCGCTCCGTAGGTGCTCAGGCGAGCAAAGCTCGGAGTTCAATTATCAATTATCAATTCTCAATTATACTAAATGTTAGATTTTTCTTTTTATTCACCTACGGAGTTTGTGTTCGGACGTAACACCGAAGCAAAGACAGGAGTGTTGGCACAGAAGTACGGTGCCAAGAAGGTAATGATACTCTATGGCGGCGGAAGTGCCGTGAAGAGCGGTCTGATAGGCAGGGTGCAGGCATCGCTGAAAGAGGCTGGCATAGGCTACGTGGAGATGGGGGGCATCAAGCCAAACCCAACCGACGACAAGGTGCGCGAAGGCATAGAACTGGTGCGCAAGAATGGTGTGGACTTCCTCCTTGCTGTAGGCGGAGGTAGCGTGATAGACACAGCGAAGTCTGTGGCGTGTGCAGTGGACTATGACGGAGACTTTTGGGATTTCTATATAGGTAAGGCTAAGGTGACTAAGGCTCTACCAGTGGGTGTGGTGCTCACCATACCAGCTGCTGGTTCTGAAGGTTCAGGTAATGCCGTAATCACCAATATGACCACCAAGCAGAAGCTCGGCATCAAGGAGCCTATGCTGCTCAGACCTAAGTTTGCAGTGATGAACCCCGAACTCACCATGACCCTGCCTGCATGGCATACTGCATCAGGTATATGCGACATGATAGTGCACATACTGGAGCGCTACTTCTCAAACACCGAGGGCGTGGAGATTTCAGACCGCCTGTGTGAGGGAGTGATAACGGCAATCATCAACGAGGCGCGTAAGGTGATGAAGAATCCTAACGACTACGACGCAAGAGCCAACATCATGTGGAGCGGTACGATAGCCCACAACGGTACATGCGGCGTAGGCAGAGAGGAAGACTGGGCAGGACACCAGATAGAGCACGAGATAAGTGCCATGTATGACGTCACTCATGGTGCTGGTCTTGCTGTGGTCACTCCTGCTTATATGCTCTTCATGGCTAAGAACCACCCGGCACGCATCAAGCAGTTTGCCGAGAGGGTGTTTGGCGTAAGCGATGCAGTAGAGGGCATCAACCTCTTTAAGCAGTTCTTGCACGACGACCTGAAACTGCCAGTGACCTTGAAGGAACTGTTGCCTAACCTTTCAGAGGCTGAGATAGATGCTGCCATACCACAGTTTGTGGCTAACCTGCATAGGAACAAGGGCGAGAAGTTTGGTGCCTTCTATCCTATAACACCTGACGTAACGACAGAGATATTAAAACTTGCAAAATAAACAAATGAACATTACAAACGACATTATCTACATTGGACAGGACGACAAGGAGACAACCCTCTTTGAGTCACAGTACATGCTTGAGGCTGGCATGTGTTACAACTCTTATCTCATCGACGACGATAAGATAGCAATTATGGATACCTCTGACCAGCGCACTTTCGAGGCTTGGTTGGAAGACCTGAAGAACGCACTCAATGGCAGAAAGCCTGACTACCTCATAGTGCAGCATCTGGAGCCAGACCACACGAGCGGAGTGGGCGAGGTGCTTAACCTCTACCCTGAAATCAAGATAGTATGCTCGGCTAAGGCGGCTACGATGATACCGCTGTATTTCCCTAACCACGACATCACCAGCAATGTGATGACGGTGAAGGAGGGTGACACCCTGGAACTGGGTAAGCACACACTGCAGTTTATCATGGCACCGATGGTGCACTGGCCTGAGGTGATGGTGACATACGACCAGACAGACAAGGTGCTCTTCTCTGCTGATGCATTTGGTAAGTTTGGCGTGAGAGAGGCAGACCCCGACGACTGGGCTTGTGAGGCTCGCCGCTACTACTTCAACATCTGTGGTAAGTATGGCGGTCCTGTGAGCACACTGCTCAAGAAAGCAAGCGCACTGGAGATAGAGCAGATATGTCCTCTGCACGGACCTATACTCAAGGGCGAGGCTATGGCTGAGGCTCTGCGACTCTATACCATATGGAGCGCATACGGCGTGGAGGCTGAGGGAGTGTTCATTGCCTATGCTTCAATACATGGTTGCACGAAGGAGGCTGCTGAACTGCTCTCGGCAATACTCAAGGGCAAGGGATGCAAGAAGGTGGCTATTGCCGACCTGTGTCGTGAGGACCAGGCTGAGGCTATCGAGGATGCCTTCAAATATGGTAAGGTGGTGCTGGCTGCTTCATCTTACGATGCAGGACTCTTCCCACCAATGTATGACTTCCTGCACCATCTGCAGATTAAGGCTTGGCAGAACCGTGAGGTGGCTCTGATAGAGAACGGCTCATGGGCTCCATCGGCTGGCAGGGTGATGAAGCAGATGATAGAAGAGATGAAGAACGTAACCATCAAAGGCGATCTCGTAACCATCCGCGGACGCATGAAGGATACAGATATTTCGGCTCTTGAAGCACTGGCTGACGCAATCCTTGCATAACGAATTTTTTGACATACTGCTACAAGCAAAAAAGAAAGCAAGTGATGGCGACCTGAAGGGTTGCTATCATTTGCTTAATATTGTGTTGCACCGTGCCGTGGACGACCGCCTGACGGGGAGCAACATACACTTTGGCGGACTGTTTGCCAAGACCGATTTCCTGTGTAAGGAACACGGCGTGGACCGTTCCGTCTATCTCGCCCTCAACGATTTCCGTCATCGCAAGGACGAAGACCAACCCATCTGTTGGCAACGGGACATAAAGTGTCTGGCGTTGTTCTTTAAAGCTATATTAAAAGACTCACCCCTAACAGACTCACCCCTAACCCCTCTCTTGGAGAGAGGGAAACAATTACAAAATGTCTTATCTGCTTTTTCGCTGAAAGATAATGCATACTCTTCCCCTCTCTTCAAGAGAGGGGCTAGGGGTGAGTCTGTTGAGTCTACTCGTATTATCGTTGATCATTGGGATGAAGGCACCATCTTCGGCCGTTCTGACTATGGTGAGGATGTGGAGGTGCTGCTGCCTGAGGGCTATGAGTATTTCCTGAAACTGCTGAAGGAGGGAGACCTGATAAACGTGGTGGCTGGCAAGATACTCATCTATCAGCCTGACTATCTGGTTGACATTTCGTCTGTAGCGGCTTGTTTTGAGTCGTATGCCGACACACCTTACGTGGCACTGCTCAACCGACTGAAGACCACACCGCCTACAAGGGCGATACACCTGGGTAACCTCGCCTCGCAGTTTCTTGACGAGGTGGTGCATGGCAAGGATGTGGACTATGCTGAGAGCGTGACCCGCTTCTTCCATCATAACGCTATCGACATGGCGGCGGCTGAGGGTATAGACGCTTCTTTCCACAAGGATGCGAGGGAACAGTTGGAGAATATCCGCATTGCCATTCACGAGACGCTGGAGAAAGAGGTGGGCAGGTTTGATGCCTCACAGGTGTTGCTCGAACCCTCGTTCTTCTGCGAGACTTTGGGACTGCAGGGACGTATGGACCTTCTGCAACGTGACTACCGAGTGCTGATAGAGCAGAAGTCGGGCAAGGGAGGTTTTCCTTCACGCGACCCTGACACCCCTGTGTATCAGGAGAAGCACTACGTGCAGATGCTCCTCTATATGGCGATGCTGCATTACGGCTACGAGCGCGATGGACAACCCATTCGCAACAGCGACATACAGTCGTTCCTGCTCTATTCAAAATATAAAAAGGGACTGGTGCGCTTAGGTGTGGCACCTGAGTTGTTGCACCGTGCACTGATGCTACGCAACCAGATAGCATACTGCGAGATGTCGTATGCCAAGGGTGGGGCAGAGGTGCTCCTGCGCATGAAACCCGAGCAGCTCAGACGCAAGGAGATGAGCGACCGCTTCTGGGCTACGTGGGTGCGACCTGAGATAGAAAGGGTGCTCACGCCTATACAGACGGCAACACCTCTGGAACAGACTTACTTCCTGCGTATGCTGCGCTTTGTGGCTACTGAGCATGTGCTCTCTAAGATGGGACACAACAACAAGGAGGACTCAGGATTTGCGGCGAAATGGCACAGCAGTCTGGACGAGAAACTGGCTTCGGGTAGCATCATAGACCGACTGGAGATACAGGAGTTGGTAAAAGAAGAGAGTGGGGTGGTGGCTCTGAAACTGACACAAAAGACGGCTGACGAGGCTGGTATAGCTTCGCTCAACTTCAGACTGGGCGACATAGTGACCCTCTATGCCTATGAAAACAATACCACACCCGATATACGCAAGACCATAGTGCATCGTGGCACCATCGACGAGATGTATAACGAGGAGTCACACCTTATTATAAATATAAGGCTGCGCGCTCCACAGAGTGACGAGGTGGTGTTTGCACAACGTAAAAACTGGTCGTGGGCTGTGGAGCACGACTTTTATGAGGCATCCACCACGTCGCTGTTCCGCTCGCTCCATCAGTTTCTCTCTGCCCCAGCACATCGCAAGTCACTGATACTGGGACAGCGCAGTCCTGAGGTTGATAGGGGCATAGAACTCAAGGGCGACTATGGGGAGTTTAACGACTTGGTGCGTGGTGCAATGCAGGCACGCGACCTCTACCTCGTGGTGGGACCTCCTGGCACGGGCAAGACATCCTTCGGACTGCTTAACATACTCAAGGAACAACTGCTGCAAGGTGGCTCTATACTGCTGATGGCTTACACCAACCGAGCCGTGGATGAGATATGCTCAAAACTGGTGGAGGAGGGCTTGGATTTCCTCAGGATTGGTTCGCCGTTCTCTTGTGAGAGACCCTATCGCGAGTACCTCATAGAAAACAGGACTAAGTGCTGCAAGAACATAGGTGAGATAAGGGATTTGATAGACAACTGTCGCATCTTTGTGGGCACAACAACGGCTATCACCTCGGCTTCTGTTTCGCTCTTCCGTCTCAAATCATTCGACCTCGCCATAATAGATGAGGCGTCGCAGATACTCGAACCCCAACTGTTAGGACTGTTATCAGCAACAAAAGATGCGAATATCACAAACACCCCTCTCTTTAGGGTTGCTCTCCCCCGACAAACGGGGGAGCCAGGAGGGGGTGAAGAGTCTATTGAGGATGGGGGAGGGTCTTCTATTCAGCGCTTCGTACTCATCGGCGACCACAAGCAGTTGCCTGCTGTGGTGCAGCAGTCTGAGGAGGAATCTAAGGTCACCGAGCAGTGCCTCATAGACATAGGCTTGACCAACTGTCGCAACTCGCTCTTTGAGCGTTTGTATAACGTTAACGCTAACGGGAACGGGAACTATTGCTTGCGCAGTAGGCTCAGTGTTAAATCCTTGGTTAACGTTAACGTTCCCGTTCCCGTTGTCTATTTCCTCTCCAAACAAGGTAGGATGCACGCTGAGATAGCGGAGTTTCCGAATAATGCTTTTTATGAAGGTAAACTGGGTGTGGTGGGACTGCCTCACCAGTTAGAGACGATAGAGGGCAGGCGCATAGAGTTTATCGCTGTGCCCAAACCAGCTGAGACAGAGAGCGACAAGGTGAATGTGAATGAGGCTCGCGTTATAGCCCGTGAGGTGGTGAAGGCAATAAAAGAAGCGGGCGAAAACTTCGACCCGCTTAAAACTGTTGGCGTCATAGTGCCTTATCGTAATCAGATTGCCGCTGTGCGCCAGGCTATAAATGAAGAACTTTCTTGCGCTCCAGTAGGTGCTCAGGCGCAGAGTGGAACAACTCTCAACTCTCAACTCTCAACTCTCAACTGTCAACAAATCACCATCGACACCGTTGAGCGTTATCAGGGTTCGCAGCGTGATGTCATCATCTACGGCTTCACGGTGCAGTACCAGTATCAGTTGAAGTTCCTCTCTTCAGCCACGTTCACCGACCCCGTCAGTGGGGCATTGATAGACCGTCGTCTGAATGTCGCCCTCACGCGTGCCAAGAAGAAAGAGATTATTGTGGGCAACCCTGATATTCTGTGTCACAATGAGATTTTCAAGCGACTCATCGCTTCAGTTCACAGTGCACTATAACGGCATATTGCCGTGCTTCTTAGGTGGATTGCTCTGGTTCTTGTTGCGACTCATCTCGAGTGCCTGTATGAGGCGTGTGCGAGTGTCGCAAGGTGAGATAATCTCGTCTATGTAACCCAGACGTGCTGCTGGCAGTGGGTTAGCAAACTTCTCCTGATACTCGGCAATCTTCTCCTGACGCTCTTCTGGTGTAGCCTTGCGATAGAGTATGTTGCAGGCTCCCTCAGCACCCATTACGGCAATCTCCGCTGTTGGGTAGGCGAGGTTCACGTCGGCACCTATGCACTTTGAGTTCATCACGATGTAGGCACCACCGTAAGCCTTACGTGTTATGAGCGTAATCT
>Ga0326511_10000715_pt1 | contig 28973 bp, 61 predicted proteins | sample 0_2496_0518_D_FD_203701 | JGI IMG/M metagenome (GOLD analysis project Ga0326511, IMG submission 203701) | Bovine rumen microbial communities from UC Davis, California, United States - 0_2496_0518 | ecosystem: Host-associated > Mammals > Digestive system > Stomach > Rumen | place: USA...
TAAAATCTGGAAGAAACAACTTCATCATTATTGGTCAACTGTTACTGATGGATGGGGAGTATCTTCTGATGAACGGTTTAATTATAAGATCGATACATACTTATACAAATGTTTTTCATTTAGAGATGGGTTTTGGTATCAAATAAAAGTTCCAAATTTTACAGCTAATTATAAAACATTGAGCGGAGCTTTGGATTTATTGTTCAGATATATTTACATAGAGGGCGGTACACCTTGTTACCAAAGACTGGAAGATGAACTTATGAATAAAGGATTATGGAAGCAGCTAGGTAGTTGATAGAGAGGAACATAATGAGAATAATTAATCGTGATGAATTAGCAAAAATGCCGAATGGTACAGTGTTCTCATACTTTGATGGTTACAATATTACCGGATTTGAAATTATAACGGGCAGCGATGGTGATGGATTTAATGGCACTCTCAACTTAGAGCCAAGTTTTAACTGGGACAGTGATCATTCGGAAAGAATTACAAATTGGTCAACCGTAGATACCGCCGATTATGATTTTGATAAAAATTCCCGATTTGTTGTTTATAGCAAAAACGAAATACTCGAAATAATTCAGTGGTTAAAATGGGCTATTGACGAAGACGGACATCCTGATATGGAGAAGTATTTTTATAAAGACCAAGTAATGTCGGAGAAGGAAGCTTCAAAATATACTAATGGTCATGGTTTATGGTGGGGATAAAACAAGTCTTTGATGGGTGAATATATAATGAAATTTGATGATAGTATACCAGACCCTCTTTTTAATTATTATGAAAACCGAATAAAATGGCTTGAAGAAATTGGACGAATTGGTATTAAAGATTATAAAAATAAAGTACTGGAATTAAAAGATGTTGGAGATGCAATTCTTCTGGTTGTAGAGACAAAAAATAAAAGCTTTGCATCATATGATATTTTACCAGATATATCAACAGCTATGATAAGTGTATCTGATGATAATAGTTCTAAAAAAGAATTAGAATTTATAGAAAAATGTATTAAACCAACTATGCCAAAATATATTCGCATTACGCAGCAAACATTTGTGCAATATACTCAACACGTTAAATATAATCAAGTAATACGAGCAAATTATTGGCCAAATTATGAAGATATGAAAAACTGGATGGAAGCCGCATGTGAATTATATAAAAAGAATATTGAAAACTAATTTTATTGGAAATGAAGTTAGAAGATATAGAAATTTTACCAAGACAAAAGTTTAAAACTACCAATATAAAATCAGATGATATGTTTGTGTATTTTCTGATTGAAAACATGAAAGTCGTCTACATTGGCAGCACGAAATCTGATTATAATCGGAGACTGAGCGAACATTATAGAAGATTAAATTTTGATCACTATGCCGTTATTAATTATGGAGTAATCTCTCCGATTGAATTAAAGAAGAAAGAATTATACTGGATTATAAAATGTTCACCTATACTGAATTGTTGTTTGACGATTTATGAGAAGTATAATTCTAAAAAGGACGGCATTAAAAGTAGCCAAGAAATAATTGATTGGTGTTTAACAAACTATATGTTACCGCAATGAGAGGTATAGCCCAGCTATAAGAGACTGAAGGATATGATAAAAAAGAAAGGAGATAATTCACGATGAAAAATCAAACAACCACCTTCGTGAGTGAAATATATAAGTATGATTATTATTGAAAGTATGAAAGACAAAATTAAGGATTATGAGTATAGTATTAACGTTGAAGAAATAACTAGAAACAATAAACGGGTTTGGGTATTCTATTATTTTAATGGGGAAATTGACGGATATTGTTCTATAGCTTTTTTTGATCCCGAAAATTTTAATCTTGAAATATTATTTGGTGGACAACATTATACAGACGTTGATCTAATCCAGGGTTTTAATGAGGGTTGGTTTTTAAGTCAATATGATTGGCAAGAATTATTTTTCTCTAGTCAAACGATGAATAAAGAAGAAACAGCAAAATATATATTATGCTCTGGTATTAGTGAAGAACAATTGTTTGATGAAATAATTAGACAAATACTCTGTGAATTAGAAGAAGCCATAGGATTTGAGGAAAACGCCCAATATCATTTAGAAGCTGCTCTTAAAGAGATAGAACCAATTGTTAAGCAACAAACCAAGGAGGCTTCAAAATGACAAAACCTAAATACAAAGAAATGTGGATTGATTCTCAGAAAGAATATGCAAAATGCAAGCAGCGATTAATGGACTGTGAGAGTTTCATTAAAGAGGCGAAAAGTTTCATAGTAGATCATGGTATTTCTGAAGAATTCAACAAAATATTAAATGATAAGTATGGGATGACACTGGCTGCTACAATTTTGAGCATACAATAAAAATTAGATTTGACTGGGGAAAAATATGCGATACATAATTGATGACATGCCACAAGATCCAAAAGATTGTGATTTGGCAGAATTCAATCCATATACCGGAAGATATGTTTGCAAGTTAGATAAACAAGTCTGCAACATGGAAGAAAATGAATGTATTCATTGGAGTGGTTGCAGACATTTGAAAGAGTTATAAAAATCTGATTGATAGGAGAAAATGATGAATATGGTTAAAGTATTTACAACAAACAGTGACGGTAAAATTGAATTTACTAAAGATGAATTAGAGAAAGTATTAAATGAAGTATGGGAAGACGGTCGTAATTCAGCTTCTTTCTATTGGGGGACATCACCGACAATAACAACACCATATTATACGGACAAATCTGTGGAGATTACTTGTTGTTCAGGAAAAATAAAAAAAGATTAAAGATTTGATTGGAGAGAAAAATGTTAATTAAAAGAATTAATCATGTTGAATTACATTTTAACGCAAAGAATGATTATAAAAAATTATTATTTATGAAAGATGATTGCGAAATAATCGTAAAAAATCTAAAAACGGATTTGGCATCAGCTGGAGGAGAAACAATAGATTATCATAGATATGACTCATTAGAACTGTGGCTTAAAGCTGATGACAAGAAATACGATGACCACAATTTTGATTCATTGAAAGCAATTAAAAATTTGGACATAAATGATTTGTGTAGCATTGTTATCGTATATACAGACGGATCAGAATTAATGTTACATCCAACGAAAGACATCAACTATATTGCGATTAATGGAGAAAATGAATTTCTGCATGTTATGTGGACATAAAATTGAGGTTTTATGAGGAAAGTAACATGACACATGATTTAAAAATCTTGCCTGAATATTTTATGGCAGTTGCGTTAGATGAGAAAACTTTTGAAATTAGAAAAAATGATAGGAATTATCATGTTGGCGATTGTTTAGTGTTAAGAGAATGGAACGGGCGGGAATTTACTGGCAGAAATATAGTACGATATGTTAGTTATATTCTGTATGATTGGCAAGCAGGGCTAAAGGATGGATACTGTATTATGAGTTTAAAGCGTGATCCTACAACCGCAATTTTAGATTATTCCGATCAAAGTGGACTTTCTTCTGCAACATGACAAAAACTAAGTTTTATTGGAGGAAATGTAATGTTTAAATATAATAATTATATAATCGAACAAATCAAGTATTTCGAAATGTATCATGATAATGAGAATGATTGTAATATATTATATCTTGAATGTTTAACAAAACACGATGAAGATCCAGGTCATTTACAAAGGGCAATTATTCGTGTTCCTGAATTTAAAACAGATATTAAAATTTCAGACATGCCAGATGTTAAAGTTAAAAATGAAAGTCTAAAAGATAGTTTTAAACATAGTTTGGCTTCTCAAATTCCAGAATATAAATATAAATCATTAAAGGAAGAATATAGTAATTTAATGAACATTCAGTATGATGAAACACTTTTATATACTGGGAGCGATGAATCGTTTCCTTTTAAATATACTATCAAAGTTGATGACACGGAATGAAATAAGTATTTAAAAGAAAGGACACTAGAATTTGTGAAAAAAGAAGATTTTACGTTTAAGTTTATAGAAGAGCCATACAAGTACAAGGATTGTTGGTTCAAAATTTCTGGGGATACTGAAAAGGAGTTGACTCAGAAATACATGGAGCAATCTATGATTAGTGTCAACGAGGCAGTTTATTCACTTGGAGACAATAGCTATGGCTTAAAAAGACTGTTTCCTTTTAATTTCGATGTAATTGAACCAAACGATGAAGAGCTGAAAAAGATTTTAAAAGAGTTAGCAGAAGAAGCTATACGATTAAAATAGGAGGATAATATATGGATTTCGATTTGAGAGCAGAAGCAATTGTAACAACATATATTGAGGAACATCTGGATAAAACAGACGGTGTAATAGATTTTGAAGTGTTTACGGTATGGAAGTGCAAAACCTTGCAGAACTGGAAATATCTATTGAGTAGTACGTTGTTTGATGGCATGTACTATGAGCTTACATATAATGGCGACAAAAGCGAATGGTATTTGGATGCTTATAAAAAGTTTGAAAATAGAGTAATTCCTGAGATCTGATTGGAGAAAAAACTTATATGTACAAGTTGGACAAACAAGTTTGATTGGAGAATTAATTATGATTCAAGGACTTTATGAATTTGCTAAGAAATGGTCTGCCAAAGGATCTGTGTGGATGATAAGTGACACACACTTTGATGACGCAGACCGCGAAGCAATGGGTTACACAATCAGTAGCCAGGAACAAGCTGACATTCTTAAAAAGTATGTCCACAAGAATGACACTCTGGTTCATCTGGGCGATGTTGGTGAGTTGTCGTATCTTGAGAAACTGCCCGGTTACAAGGTTTTGATTCTTGGCAATCATGACTGGACAGCAACGAAATATAAAGGTGTATTTGACGAGGTGTATGAAGGACCATTGATAATAGGTAAGAAATTAATTCTTTCGCACGAACCGGTAAACGTGTTATGGGCAGCAAACATTCATGGTCATGTCCACTTTCAGCCATATGAGAATGACTGTGTTACCGGGAAAATGAACCTTGCAGCAAATGTATGTAATTACACTCCGGTGAGTCTTGGCAAATTAATCAAGGACGGACTGTTGTCAAATATTGTCGATATCCATCGGCAGACAGTGGATAAGGCGATTGATAATCCTAAAAAACATATCAATCCAAATGACTGTGGAAGTATCAGTGGTTGGAGCATTGAGGAGAATAAAGAATGACATACGAAGAAAAACGTGAATTACGACTGCAAATCAGCCAATTATTGGCGGACGCTGGATTGAATCAAAAAGCAATTAAAGAAATTGTAGAAAAAGAGATAAGAAATAAGGTGGAACGTGCTGTTGATCAAGCACTCAAATCTTTGGATGCTCAGTGCAGTTCTGGACATTATATTGAAGCAAGAATTGGAAGTCTTTTAAACAAAACTTATTTAAATCAAAGAGCATTCGAAAATGTTGTTAAAGAAGAATTAAAGAACAGAGTAATCAATGTAACGCTTTGCGGATTAGAAGATGTTACGGTTATAAAATAAAAATCAACTTTGATTGGAGAGTATATGAACTATTTACAGTTTCGGAATGGTATTCCATTTATTAGAACTTGGCCATTAGAACCTGGTGACAAAGTTTCGGATCCGGACAACACGGAAGAAGGATGTCGGAAAATATCTAACGAACTATCACAACATGGAATAAAAAATCGTATTGGATATAATCCAGATAGCGGAATTTGGAGTGTTGCTATAATCAATCCAAATGACTGTGGAGAAAAGGGGATATAATGAAAGTTGCTATTACAGGACATCGTCCGGCTAGAATTGCCGGAAAAGAACAAGAAATTAAATCATGGATTAGTGAGTATTTATCAACTATTGATTGCACCAAGGCATACTCTGGAATGGCTCAAGGTACAGACCAGATTTTCGCAAAGGTTGTAGAAGATTTAGGTATTCCGCTGATTTGTTGCTACCCATACAAAAGGGTATCATTCCATCCGGCAGAGATTGAAATCAACGACAAAGCTGAAGATGTACGATTCATCTCAGACGAGTACAGTAAGAAATCATATTGGATACGTGATAAATACATGGTTGACAATTGTGATGTTTTGCTTGCCGTGTTTGATGGCGAACAAGTTGGCGGAACATGGATTACAATTCAATACGCTGAAAAAATAGGAAAACCAGTAATATATTTTAAATGGTGAGAAGCATGGATTATAAAAAATTGATTAAGTCAAAAGAATATGATTTTTTGAGAACAAATGAACATCTTGGAAACAAGATTATTCTTCTTGGTCTTGGTGGATCTCACGCCTACGGGGTAAATGTAGAAACGTCAGACCTCGACATTAGAGGCTGTGCGTTAAACTCAAAAGAAGAATTGCTGACAAACAAAAACTTCGAACAGTTCGTTAATGAAGAGACGGATACAACAATCTACAGTTTCAATAAATTAATTTCTTTACTTAGCAACTGCAATCCAAATACAATCGAAATCTTGGGCTTGCGACCGGAAGATTACATCTATTTATCCGACGTTGGTTACGCACTAATCAGTAATGCGGAAATGTTCTTGTCGAAGAAGGCTGTGAATGCTTTCGGCGGTTATGCTAACAGTCAGCTTCGTCGCCTTGATAATAAAGCTGTGAGACTTGTGGAGCAAGAGCGACGAGAAAGCCACATTCTGAATAGTATCAATAATGCGAGATATACATTCCCAGATAAATATTTTTACTATCCAGAAGACTCTATCAAGCTTTATATTGACAAAGCAGTACAGGAAGATTACGACACCGAAATTTTTATGGACGTTAATCTTCACCATTATCCGCTGCGAGATTACAAGGCGATGTGGTCTGAAATGCATAATATCGTTAAAGACTACTCAAAAATCGGCAAGCGTAACAACCACGCTATTGAACACAACAAACTTGGTAAGCATATGATGCATCTGGTCAGATTGTTTTATATGTGCTTCGACATACTGGAAAAGCACGAAATCAATACTTACCGGACAGCCGAACATGATCTTTTAATGGATATTCGGAATGGGAAATATCTTGACTCCAATCGACAGCCGATTCCAGAGTTCTTCGAAATGGTAGACGAACTTGAAAAGCGGTTGGATTACGATAAAAAGAATACCGATTTGCCGGAAGTACCGGACTATAAGAGGATTAACGAGTTTGTGATGGCTGTTAATGAGAGTGTTATAATACATGAAAGGGTTGTCTCATGATAAATGAATTGATTGATAGACTCGAAACTTTACGAATCAATCTTGATGCAGAAGCATGGTATGATCCGACCGGAGAGATTACACGAAGATGTCGGCGAGCCAATGAAATGTTGGATGATTGTATCAATGTTGTTAAGAAGTTTTTAGATGAGGGATAAGTATGGAAGTAAAAATTCAAGTAGACGAAACAAAATTTAAAGATGTGTTAGAGAATGAGTTGGACGCTTTTAGCCCAGAAGATTTACACGACATTATTGCAGAGTGCATCGGTGAGTATTTCCGAAGTAGCAACTACAACGCTCTGGAGAAAATCATGTTTGATAAAGGATTCTACAGAGATACTCCGTCAGCGTTGTTAAAAGAAGCAATCACGAAATGTGATTATTCCGGTCTCCAAGATGTAGCTGACGCTATGATAGATAAACTCAAAAATAATTATCAAGATGTACTTGCAGAAGTGCTGTGGATGCAAATTGCAAAGACCCTGGCTAACTCATATAGCATCCAAGATGGTATGAACACTGCAATCATGAATGCGATTGAATCTGAAAGAGCTAGAGGTAATATAGGTAAAAATCAATGATAGGGAGTTTTCAAGAAATTTTTAATCCGACGCCGGAGCAATTAAAAAATCAACATGAACTTTATCTGAAAATTTTTAAAGAACTCACTGCTGAAAAAGGATGCGTGACTTGTCAATATGCTTATCATGTATCAGATGATGAAATAGGATGTTATTTTAACAATGAAGATCCTGGGGTTTGGATTAAGAACTGTGATGATTGGGAAGAACGAGATGACATATGAGAACGATTATTTCGATATACCGGAAGACATTAAGTCGATGGACGACGAACAGCTTCATAAAGAAGCAGAAGAAGCATGCACCATCATGGAGCAGAATCCGGTAATACACAAAAAGAAACCGTTGGATTCCGTATATTTTAAATTCGGTAGTGGCATGACATACCTGGAGAAACTCAGAGAGATTGTTAATAACAATGACAATAGAGGACTTTTGGATTGGCTTGGTCTATTCGCGGATTGGTACGATCCGGGAGGTTGGTATGATGACAACTTGTTATTAAGATACTTAAATGATGAGTATCCAGACAACAATCAAATAATACTTTCATTGGGGGTAAAAAATGGAAGAAATTCGCTATGATGGTAAAATTACCTGTTCGGACAAAAAATTGTTAAAATGGGTGCTTGAAATGCTTGAAAATAAAGGGGTTCAGTACGTCCAAAGTTGGGACGGAGATATAGATCACTTTGTTGAAATTTACAAAAAAGTACAATGAAACATAATTTTTATTGGAGGAATATATGAGGTTTATACTCGTTAAGCTTATAATGTTTGAAGGAGAGCCTGGCTATATGCCAATCTGGGATAATGATATTGGCAAGCTTCAACATGATACTTTGCAAAGCTTGTATGACCAAGGTCATTTTAAACCATTTGATGAGATTGATTGGGATTTCAAATTCCCAGACCATGGCTTTGGATTAATATTACAAATGTGTAAGAGTGGATTTTTTGCGAGATCTGAAGACGGTAAGTATTATAAATGTGATGACAATTATACTGCATACGAATTACTTGAGGCATTAAAAACAGCCACTATAATAATTCATACTGATGATGGAAGAGAAGTAACTTATAATATGCAAGATATAAAATGCGAACGTTGTGATGACGATGAATTACCATTTTAATTAACGGGAGGAAAACAAATGAATAGAACCAAAAAACTTATGAAACAGGCAGAAGAATTACAGAAAATCTATGATGATGCAGAAAGAATGACATACCAAGAAAAGCTACAAGCCAGAAAAAAGGCGAAGTATGGTGATTGGATTATCCATGCGGTATATGATGATACAGATGACGAGGATCAGCTTATTGACTTCCATACTCACGGCATGGAGAGATATGGCCTCAAAAACCTTTGCATGGCTGCAACATCCGAATACAAAAATGTTTGTCAAAAAGTTCTGAATGATATTGCTTGGAGTATGATTCAAGGCGAGCATTACGAACCGGGTATTCGCCACTATGTCGATGATGGCAAAGATAAACTTTATCATGTGTTCTGGTTATATAACGCACAGAGAAAAGATGACGGAGAAGATGTTCTGATGATTGACTATGTATTTGATGAGATTTACACACTTCCTACAAACGGCAAGACATATGTGTTTAATCCTATGGGTGGAAAATATGGTACTTGGGTCAAGGTAGAAGATATGATGTGGGAAATGTTTGGAAACGAGCCTAGAAACGGTAGAGAAATTATTCATATTGATGGCGACCTAACGAACAATGCTATTGATAATCTGAAGTTAGCTTAATAAGGAGGAAATAAATTGTATAAATTAAGTAACGAAGTTATTGATCAATTGTTGGCATATGAATTAGAAGAAATTACCATTCCAAAAGTAAAAGTAATGCGCATTTCGGAAGATGCCGTGATTCATATTACAGATTCTGTATACGGTACACTGCGCATTTATGTCCTAACAAAAGAAGATGAAGAAACTGATATCGGCGAATGTAGTATAAAAATGCCAGGATATTCTGGCGAAAATGTTTTGATTACCGTGCCAAAGTCATGGATTGGCAAAGATGCACTTGTGGCATACGATAGAAAAGCCGTTGGCAAACAAATCGATGCATCGAAAATTAATTGGTCCGGAGACATAAAAATTGAATATGCTCCAAAAGAAACAGCCTTTTACCACATTTACAAAATAGAACAATAAAAATTTAATTTGATGGTATATGACATGAATATATTTGATATGATGGATCTTTTTTATGCCAACAAACATATGTATCAAAAATTAATCGCAAGGGATAAACGTATGAGAAAAGAAGATTTGTTTGAGAAACGTTGTATTAATCGGTATTACGCCATGAATAAACTTGGTAAGGTTATCCTTTATCAACGAAATGATTTATATAACTGGGCAAAAGAAGCGGCAAGTAGAGGTGATAAATACTTCTACTGCCGTCCAGTAAATAAGAATGACCGTTACGGCGAGCTTGAATTGTGTGAGCCGGAATACGGATGGTTTATTAAAGATAAGAACGGATTACCGGAAGAAATCTATAATAAATTAAACCTGGAGGATTAAAATGAGTCTTGAGGCTGCATATGATGGATATGGGATTAACACAAATCCTCAGTTTATATTTGACAAGTGCGAAGAACGAATTACAAAGAAAAAACAGGCTATCGAAGACTTGAAAAACGAACTTATGTTGTTGGAAGATCAGGCCGTACAAAGCTATAAGAACCACGTATATTACTATAAGTTGAATCCAGATACGATTAGATACGCCAGAGTATGGTTGTGGATGGTTAAAAACAATAAAGACAATGATGGCAATAAGCTTGATAAACGCAAGAAGTATCAAGAAAAATCTTGCTTCGAGTTTATCAGAGACTATGTGAAAGAAATACTCGGCATTTCCGACATTGAGATAACATCCATTATTGATGTGAATTGGGGTCAGGCAAATGACATTGAATTTAGTTATCTTGATCATACCTGGCGATTGGAAGTCCCGACAATCAAACATGTATCTATTAAAGATTATCAAAATTATGGCAGCATCGTTTTTAAACTAAGATTGTGCCATTGCAAAGAACATTTAATTGAAACAATTGGTTCGACGTTCGAAGAAAACGAACTGGCAGATATCATGCAGAAAGGTATCGAGAAGTATTTATCGTAAGTGGGATTGATAATATGAATATATGTGCAAGTGAAATAAGTCTTAAAGGTGACGAAAGAAATATGAACCAAGGTTATATTAATGCGCGACAAGTTTTTATAAAACATGAAAAACAAATAATTAAGTATGCAAACAATATAATTGAACTGTTAAGAAAAGCAAATAGAAATCAAATTGTAGACGACACTAAAGATGAAGCGAGTAAGATAATCGCTTCTTGTCAAACATTTTTGAATATATTGGAGAATACATAATGACATTAGGTAATATATTAAATCATTACGTTAAGGACGGCGCCGATGTATATATTCCAATCACATACAGGACTATCATTACATCGGATGGTACAGACCTATTTGCCGGATTTTGCCGGTACGAAAACGGCGAATTGATTTCTGAGGACGGCGACAACTACTCCTTGGAAGACGAAATAATTAAATATGAGATGAAATTAGACAACAATATTAACGGTACGATGCAGATGCATTTGACCGTATGGTATGAAAGCGAGTGGTTAACAGATGATTGTTACGGGTAATCCCGTTTGGGATGCAGATAAAGCCACTAAGGATATACGTCCGTACATAAGGTGCGAGTCCTGTGGCAAAGAGATTTATATGCCGGACGAAACGTATGCCGGTGATCCATATTATGACGTTGACGACGAATGTATATGCGAGGATTGTTTCCCAACATATGCGAAAAAACATTGGTTTAAGGAGAATTACTATGCGGAATCCTGATAGACTTGACAACTTTTATGATGAGTTGAAAAAAATACATAAAGAACATTTTCCAGACTGGCGCTTCGGTCAGTTTATGTATAACTTTATGGTTTGGTTAAATAACACGCAGAACAACGATGGCTTCTATTATGAAGAAGATAAGATGTTGGAGTTGTTTAAGAAGTATGTTGGTGAAATCAAATGAGAGACGCAATTATAAGACTGATACTGATTTGGATTATTGGATTAATTGTGTTAACAATTGCAGATAAAGAGGATTGATATGAGAAATTTACTTAAAGGTATTTGGGCAGGAATCATGATTGCTTTCGGCGGAGCGGTATTCCTTGCCTGTGAGAATAAAATCGCCGGAGCATTTCTATTTTCTATTGGCTTAATGTCCGTTATTATTTTCGGATTTAATTTATACACTGGGAAGGTGTGTATCTGGACATATTATAAGAAACCACTTTCCCTACTAACCATTTTGATCTACAACCTACTCGGCGCGGCTGGCATGGGACTCATGCTAAGTGGTCACTCGGCAATGGCGGATAACGCCAGATTACTAGCAGAAACCAAGCTAGCCAAACCCTGGGGAGTAGTTTACATAGATGCACTTCTCTGCGGTGTTTTCATAGGAATTGCTGTTCTCGCCTCAAAATTACTAAAAGATAATAGCGCAACCTATCTGATGGTCGTTTTGGCGGTAATGGGATTCTTACTGAGCGGTTCTGAACATATCGTTGCGGATGTGTTCTATTTTGCGACTACAAAAATGTGTAATATGAATGTGTTGCTATTTCTTCTTCTTGTTGCGCTCGGAAACACCGTAGGCGGTGCGGCATTTGGTATATCGTATTCAGCAATTTTAACTTTAGAAAGGAATAAAAATTAAATGAAGACTATTGTTAAACCGGAAGACAAGATGGTCATTAAGACTGGGAAATTAGATGCAAACGAAATTTTTGAAGAAATCACTAAAGGAATGTCGGCTGCAAAAAGAGCAGTAATTAGAGTCATGCTCTGGAATAAGTACGACAAACACTTTGATAAAATCAGAGCGATTGCCAAATGCGCTCCAGATGATGAGTGGGACGAAGAGTTTGGCACGAAACTTGCCGAGCAGCGGTTCTATCTCAAACGGCACGAAAGAATTATCAAAATTGCTCAGAGACTCCAGAATGAATTTCTTAATATTGCTACGGCAATGTCGTGGATTGCGTTTGACCATGCAGTCAAAGCTAAGAGAATCCAGACCGACATTGAAAATTACTTTTGTGCCAAGAAACCCAAAAACTGATTATTTAGGAGGCGTTGATATTGATTACACTGTACAGTACACATTGTCCAAAATGTAATGTTTTGGAGAAAAAATTAAACATTAAGAAACTTGAATATACACTCGTGGAGGATGAAGACCTTATGGTCGAAAAAGGTTTTCTGTCTGCTCCGATGTTGGAAGTTGATAACCAATTGCTTACTTTTAAAGAAGCAATTGAATGGCTTGAAAACTTGGAGGAATGATGTCTTATGGAGATTGAACTGAAATTAACAAGAGATTTTGAAAGATGTTTAGATGAATTAAAAAAGAAATATGGAGAGGATTTTGAATACATCAATGGTATTCATCCTAGCCAGCTGGATTTCTCTGAGTTTATTGATAACTTTGTTGATAAGGGTACTCTTGCAGATGCAAGCATCGATCCTAATGCAAACGCTAACAATAGAGACATTCGTAGTTTTATGACGGAGAAGGCGAAGAGTGAAGACAAGCTCTTTGGATTAAATAAAATCTTCTCAACAATCAAGAAACAGTGGGGTCTGCGGACGGCAAAACAGTGGTTGGAAGCAGAATTTAGTAGGGCGTTCTATCTAAATGATAGTACTACGGCTTCATACTTCCCTTATTGTTGGGCCAACGATTTAACTCGGTTGGCAACAGAAGGTCTGTTTTTCTTGAATAACTATAATAATCAGGCACCAAAACATTTGACAACATTTTTTGATGATGTTATTGAATTTACTTCATTCTTAACCAACAGGCAGTCGGGTGAACAGACAGCGCCCATTTGCTCCTTTTCCGTAATCAGCGGGGTCACAATTTGTGGCTAACGGTGGAGGCTAAACATGAATATGCATGCTAATACCGTGGGAAACACATCAAATGTAATCTTAAAAGATATTTATATTATAAGAAATAACATTAATAACAAGATATATATTGGTTAGGCATTAAACACAGAAGAAAGATTTATAAGTCATTGCAAAGGATCTTACGATAATTCTCTTATTGATAAAGCAATATAGTGTTATGGAAAGGATAATTTTTGGTACGAAATATTGGAATATCAAATACCAGATTATAATGAACGCGAAAAGTTTTGGATAAAAGAATTAAATTCTTTAAAACCTAATGGATACAATATTATGGAAGGAGGAAATGAACCTCCAACTTTCTATGGAGTTGATCATCCATTATCAAAATTTAACAGCTTAGAAGAAGTTGAAAATCTCAAAAATGATTTGCGCTATACAACATTAAGCCTTTCAGATATTGCCAAAAAATACAATCAAAGTAAAAAAACTGTTTTACGTATCAACCAAGGTATAAATTATGAAAAAATAGGAGAAAAATATCCTATACGAGAATCGCCAAATCGTAATGGTACGTTGACAGAAGAGGATATAGACGAAATCATAAACATCTTAAAGTATTCTTATAGGCAATATGAAGAAATAGGAAGGCAATATAATGTTAAAGGAAGCACAATAAAACAAATAAATGCGGGCGCAATACATAAAAAAGATACAGAGAATTATCCAATAAGGAAATATAAGAACAGTGGGACTCCTGCATTGACATATGAACAAGTTACAGAAATAACGAATTTATTGCTTAAAACCAATATATCATGTAATCAATTAGCAAAAATGTTTGATGTTAAATTAAACGAAATATATCTTGTTAATAATGGTAATTCTAAACGATATAAAAGAGAAGGATATGAATATCCGCTAAGAAAACATAACCCTAAGATGTGAAACCTGTATCGACTATCTTCGTTAAGAAGAGTACACCAACTATTGATACGTTGGTGGAAAGAGGGGCACCATGATTGAGTTCATGGCAAAATATAGTCAGCGCCTATGGAAACATGGGATAACGTGGCAGTTGGTTTGCCGAATGTTATTATTTGGGCTTGGTGGTTCTGGAAGAAAGATGTTGAAGATGGATATTATATGAAATCACCAGAGTATTATCTTCGGCAGCACTTTCAGAAATTTATATACAGAGTTAATCAGCCATTCATGAGAATTGACCAGAGTGCTTTTACAAACGTATCAATTTTTGACCGTTACTACATTGAAAATATTTTCGGCGGTGTTGAATTTCCAGATGGAACACTTGCTATTGATCATGTCGATGATTTAATTGAAGCAGAAAAGATTTTTATGGAGGTTGTTTCTGAAATTCGCCGTGAACAGAATATGTTCACTTATCCGGTTCTTACTTACTCTCTCCTTAAACGCAACGACTTTAAGCCGGGAGAAATCGAAGAAATGATTCGTACAAAGAATTGGAATATTTTTGTTGACAATGAATTTGCTCGTTGGTGTAGCGATCATAACATTGAATGGTATGATTCCAATTTCTTCTGTAGTGATAATGTTGGAGTTCTTTCCAATTGCTGTAGGCTTCTTAGTGATACTAGCAAGCTTGATGCTTTTATTAATTCAATTGGAGGGACTGCGTTGTCGGTTGGTTCATGTAGAGTAAGTACAATTAATCTTGTTAGGATTGCTTACGAAAGTGAATTTGATAAGAAAAAATATCTTAAATTATTAAAGCAGAGAACACTTCTTGATTGCAAGGCTTTATATTCAATGAGACATATTATTAAGCGTAACATTGAAAAAGGTCTTCTTCCGAATTACCAGGATGGTGCAGTTGAACTTGAAAAACAGTTCTGCACAATCGGTGGAATTGGAATGTATGAAGTTATGGACCTCTTTGGATTAATTAATACCGATGAATTCGGATGCAAGAGTTATTCCGATGAAGCAGTTGAATTTACAACTCAGATTCTTGAAACAATGAATAATGTTAAGGATTCATTTGAATGTGATTTCACATTTAACATTGAAATGATTCCGGCAGAAAATTGCGCCGGAGTTATTTGTCAGGCAGATAATCTTCTATTTGAGCAGAATAAATATTTTATCTATTCAAATCAGTGGATTCCGTTAATGGAGAAATGCACTATTCAAGAGAAGTGTAGGCTTGGATCTTTGTTTGATGAGAAATGCGGTGGTGGATGTATTGCCCATATCAACATTGAAAATAGATTTGCTACAGAAGAAGAAGCATGGGATATGCTTAACTATGTAGCAGCTATGGGCGTTATCTACTTTGCTTTTACTACAAAGATAAGCGTATGTAAAAACAAACATGCGTTTATTGGTTTAAAGAATTGTCCGCAGTGCGGAGAGCCGATTTCCGATACTTATGCAAGAGTAGTTGGTTTCTACGTTCCGGTTACTAGTTATCAGGAAATCAGAAAACGTGAATTCGACAGACGCCGTTGGATGAACGTTTTACTAAAGGATGGTATCATGCAATGAGTCAGATAACTTTAAAGGGTATTATTGATGAGGACTTTGTTAACTACAGAGTCCCATCAATGACCTTGGAATTTCCACACTGCACATTTAAATGCGGAGAAAATTTATGTCAAAATTCTCCACTAGTAAAAGAACCGGATATACACACTGATGTTAATAAATTATGTGAGCGGTATATTGATAATCCAATAACAGAAGCAATTGTCTTTCAGGGACTTGAGCCGTTTGAAAGTCTGGACGATGTTGTTGAATTTATCAAAACGTTTCGCGAAGAGTATAATCGTGACGATGACATAGTTATATATACCGGATATACAGAGGAAGAATTGCCGGATACTATTGAATACCTTCAATTTTTTAAAAACATAGTGATAAAGTTTGGCAGATATATTCCAGATCAAACCCCACACTTTGATGAAATACTTGGAGTAAATCTTGCATCAAGCAATCAGTATGCTAAGAGGATATCATGAATAATATCGAATTATTATATGCTGCTGCATTGGCGTGTGCCGCAGAAGACATACAAGAAAGAAATAACGAATATACTGTTGAACAAATATTTCAGCATTATATTGTTAAAGGCCAAGAAAGATTGTTAGGAGAGTTGGAAGCAAATGGCAGACAGGATAATTAATGGACAATTTTTATATGCTGTTACCAGTAAAGGAGTAATCGAAATACGAACCCGCACCGTAACCGAGGACTACTTTGTAGGTACAGACTTAGAAACGTCTCAGGCTTTGCTGTTTACTTATGACGATTTAGATGAGGCGGTTTTCCGAAACAAGGATGCCGCCTTGTCTGCCTATAAGGTGGTGAAGCATGATGATTGATGAAAAGACAAAAGCAGCAATACGAGAAAATATCAATGATATTAAGCTGACAGATAAATATACAAAACAGCTTAAATGTTTTATTGATACAAGATGCACATACTGCGGAACTCAGAGTTGTTCGCCGTATGACTCAGAGGACTTGTTTGGATGTGTGGATTTTGTTAAATATCTAACCAGTGTCAATTTTATTGATATGTGAAATCGCAGTATTCCAGAAGAAAGCGAGTGAGTTGATTGGTAACGATTAATAATAAACAAGAGGAATATTTAATTGACTTGATATGTGCAACGTATGACGACGATGAGGGGATGGCCAAACGTATAGCATTTGATGTTTGTGCAATATTGGATTTTATTATTAACACGAAAGAGGATAATGATGAAGAGAGTAGCTAATTTTGAGAAAATATCTTATGACGAATTTTATAAATCATTTCAAGGCATGGATCCGCAGGACGTTTGGAGGATGTATGACAATATCAAACTTCCAAAACGAGCAACGAGCGGTTCCGCCGGATACGACTTCTATATACCATTCAATAAGGTGTTAGAATTTGGCGAGTCATACATTATTCCGACCGGAATCCGTTGCAGAATAAATGATGGTTGGGACTTAGAGATTCATCCGAGAAGTGGTCTTGGCTTTAAATATTACTGTAGGCTGGCCAATACCACAGGAATTATAGATAGCGATTATTACAAAGCCGACAACGAAGGACATATCATGGTTAAGATCCGCAACGAAGGTGAACAGGCTTTCACACTTACTGAAGGTGATGCTTTCTGCCAAGGAATTTTCCATGAATATGGTATCACTGATTTTGACGATGCAAGCGGTGAACGTACTGGTGGTTTCGGCAGTACAGACAAACCGGAGGAGGAGAACAATGACGAAAGTAACGACAGTCAAACTATTGAATGATAAAGATGTATCAGCCGTATGTGGCATTGTTAATGCATATCCATTTGATGTTGATGCCACGGTTGGAAGATACTTGCTTGATGCTAAGTCGATCATGGGACTACTAAGCCTTGGATTTGGCAAAGACATTGTTATATTTGCACATACCGAAGACACCAAAGCCGTTGAGGCTCTTCAATTTGAGCTTGCCAAATGGGAGCCGCACGACCGAGTCGAAAGGGTTGTGTGATGGACGTAAAAAATGGGGTAGTCGATTTGGCTACCCCGGATGAGTTGTTGAAAATCATGGCTGAAAATGGTATGATAGATGTACCAGCCATGGAAGAAATGTTGACAATGAAAAAGCGCAAAGAATATTTGACTATGCACACGTACAGTGTGTACCAAGGGAGGGACGGTAAGTGGTATACAACAGTACCAGATGCAACCAAGCCTCGTGGAATACGCACAATCAAGCGTTATACACAAGAGGAATTGGAAGATGCAATCGTTGACTACTGGAAAGAACAAGACAACAATCCGACCGTTAAAGAGATTTTTGAAGCTTGGAACGACAAACGCTTGGAGTTAAAGAAGATTGCTCCAGGTACTCATGAACGAGACGCACAAGTGTTTAAGCGGTTCTTCGAAGATTTTGGTAAGCGTCAAATCCGCAGCTTAACTGTGGATGACTTTGTAGGTTTTCTTGAAGAGCAGATTCCAAAGTATAGTCTTACTGCCAAGTCCTTCGCGGGATTGAAGCGTGTGACCAAAGGTATTCTCAAGTCAGCTAGGAAACAAAGATTTATTCCATTTACGGCAGATGATGTTTTTGCCGAACTTGACATAAGTGATAGGGTGTTTAAAAAGACCATCCATGAAGACCGGGAAGAAGTATTCGATGAGTTTGAAACCCAGAGAATGATGCAGTACCTTGAAAACAATCCAGATTTAAAGAACTTAGGTATTCTTTTGATGTTCGTTACTGGTGTGCGCGTTGGTGAATTGGTTGCCATTAAGAAAGATGACTTCTTTGGTAACATACTTTCTATCCGCAGAATGGAGTCCAGAGTACCGGTATCTAAGGGCAAGAACGAATATATCATCAAAGAATTCCCAAAGACGCAAGCCGGAGTAAGAACCATTGCGATTCCTCGTGAGTATGAATGGCTTATCAAAAAGCTGTGTTCCGGTAAAGATGAGTATGTGTTCTCGGAGAATGGCGTAAGAATGACAACAAATGTTATTCGCCGCCGTCTGGAGCGTGTGTGCAAGAAACTCGGCATCTTGCCCAAGTCTCCGCATAAAATCCGCAAGACCTATGGTTCAATTCTGTTGGACAATAATATTGACCAGCGTTTCATTATCGAACAGATGGGTCATACGAATATTTCGCTTACCGAGAATCACTACCATAGAAATCGCAGAAGCCATGACAAGAAGATTGCGATTATTAGCGACATTCCAGACTTTAAGGCAATATGATAATGAAGTATGTTTGAAAAAACATACCTGAAACATACCTGGGCATTTTGGAGAAAATCAGTTAATCGGTTAACCGCTTGATTTTACTGGGTTTTCTCCAACTAAAAAAGAGCTGCTGACGGGAATCGGACAGGTAAGTAAATCGCTGAACACCGCATAAATACTGGGTTTTCTCAAAAGTGAGAAACATACCCAAACATACCTAACAATAGTATACCAAGAAAGGAGTTTCCATGGCTGGTAAACTTCTTGGCGCAAAGGACGTTTGTTATGAATAAATCAGAAATTTTAAAATCAATTAAAGAAAGTTTATTAAATACGACAAAAGCTCGGAATAGCATGGGCTGTAGTGAGAATTGGTATAATTCGTATTATTGCGTCGGCATGACATTCTCTACAGATGAATTGGAAGAAATGTCAGAGAAAGAACTGCACAATCTAATACGGCTTGCTAATAATATTGCAGATGCATTATATTGACTGATTGTAAAAATGGGGAAATTATATGAGTGAATCGCGAGAGAATGATCTTGTACGCGAAAAAGATCTCATGGATTGGATCAATAAGGTGATAAGAGCTTATCATGATAAGAGCTATAAGGATTTTCATAGTAGTTTTACAGGCTACCGAGACGAAATTGACGTTCTTAGGACAGTCTTAGACTATGTCTATTGGATGAAACCAGCTTTCATTGATAATGAAAATAAAGAATCGTAAAAAATGGGGCCACCATAACGGTAACCCCTTATTTTTTGTCTATATTCAGTTGTTAATTATCATTTCATGACTCACTTAAATTGCAATTTAATGGAATTATTCGGTCGGTTCTTCAACCTCTTCCGGTTCGGGTTCTGGTGTCGGAGTCATATCAGGGAATGCACCAATGCTCTCTGACATGATCGTACGTCCGTTCGCCATCGTGAGGGTCACTGTGGACATCGCTCTGGTGTCAGACGCATAGTTCGCCGACAGTCTGCTGAGATACTCGCTCTTTGCCATCCGCAGCGCCTTCTCCTCATCGCCGTTCGGGTTTTCTTCAGTCGAATTATAGTTCCGGCTGTCAAAAGTTTTCGGGTAGCCGGATACCACGCTGAAGAGTCCTTCCGGATGGGATTCACTAGTGACCACCTGTGTTGCGTTTACAATGTAAATCTGTCTCATATCTATTTCTCCTTTCTATTATAACCATCTTACACAAACATGATCTATTGTACCTTTTCTATATCTATATGGATTGCCATTATCATCAATGGCACAACCTAATACAAGTGGCCAATCAAACACGGCATTTGTAAATTGTACGCCTGGATTTTTAATATTTGTTCCATTTAAAGTTATCACACCATTAATTCGCCTTATTACAATTGAACCTGGAGATGGCCAAATATATATTGTTCCATTGTATTCGATCTTAGTAGTATTTTCAATACGAACAAGAAATCCATATGAATTACTATTATGTTTTGCACAAATAATTGTATTATTTGGTTGTCTGCCTTGTCCTGCTATACCCTCAGCAATAAATTCAAAATCTCGATTAATATTTTCTTGTGTAAACAAATACACTCCAGTATCTATATATTCATTTGTTCCATTAAACGATAAATTCCATGCTTCGTATAAAATATTTGGATTTCTTTGCATCATTATCCTTCTCCGTAAATCCATCATGTCCATGATCCTGCCACCCCCAGTTTGCCATCGAGGATGTTGACCTCGTATGTGGTGTCGGCATCCAGACTTGTCGGGTCAAAACCATTCATCCATTTGATTGCCGTGACTCCAGTTTTTGCACTTGTTACGGTTAGAACGGTCGGAGTGCTTCCAGAAGTGAAAACGACATCAATACAACCGCTTTCCGGTGCTGTAATGGACAACGTGCTGACTTCTCCGCAGACGTACCTGATTCCTGCTTTTCCTGTGATGGTCGGAGTCGTTCCACTTACCGTTACCGGAGCGTCTAGCATGTCGTGGATTTTGGATTGTGCTTCTTCCGTATACACCCCGACAGCATTGTAACTGGATGACTGTGTGGTATCTCCAGCGGCTTTTGCTAAACCATAAAAAGCTGAAATATGCTGATTAACTACAGGAATTGGAGCACCTGCATTTGTACCAGTTTTTATTGTAGAACTACCAGCAACAGTTAAAGTAAGAACACCATTCGCATTAATTTGAACAGCACTAGTTCCATTTTTAACGACACCAAATTCGTCGGAAGATGCTTTTGGAATATTCGCAACACCCTGATTCAGGATGCTCGTCCCATTCACTTGTACATCTGTTACAGGTGCTTCAGTCAAATAATCGCTATGCTTATGTCCACTGTCTGCAAGATTTCCGTTTGCATCCAAAGAGGCAAAGTTACCAGATGTAGCACTCTGGACTTTGTCAGCTTTACCAGAAATATCCTGATGCTGTGTTAGAAAGTCACTAGGTTTACTCCCAGAATCATATAGATTTCCATTACTATCAAGTCCAGCGAAGTTGCCAGATGTAGCATTTATAACCTTATCTGCTTTACCAGAAATATCCTGGTGCTGAGTAAGATAGTCAGAATGTTTATGACCAGAGTCAACTAGGTTACCATTAGAGTCTAAGGATGCGAAATTACCAGTTGTAGCACTCTGTACCTTATCGGCTTTTCCAGATATATCCGGTATAACTCCGCTTGCCAGATCGGATACCGGAATACCGGTTGTAGGTTTCTCATACTTCTAATTTAATTCATTTTCTATTTCTTTAATTTCATTTCCAACTGTTACTTCTTCAACTTGTGAACTATTCCAATCACCGATAGAATGAGCCGAAATAAACTTATATAATTTCCTATTATAAAATACATAATCACCAACAGAGTAAGCCACAGTATTATCAAACATAGGTGCTGTAGATAAAGGAGTGTTTACATATGTATAATTACGTCCTGGAAAATTTAAAGATTGTAACGGTTTATCTGCCATTTATATCACTCCTTTCTATTATAACCATCTTACACAAACATGGTCTATCGTACCTTTTCTATATCTAAATGTATGACCATTATCATCAATAGCACAGCCCAATAAAAGAGGCCAATCAAACACGGCATTTGTAAATTGCATGCCTGGATTTCTAATATTTGTTCCATTTACAGTTATCACACCATTAATTCGCCTTATTACAATTGAACCTGGACAGGGCCAAATATTTATTGTTCCATTGTATTCAGTCTTAGCATTATTTTCAATACGAACAAGAAAACCATATGAATTACCATTATGTTTTGCACAAATAATTACACTATTTCCTTGGCTATATTCTGCCGCTATACCCTCAGCAATAAATTCAAAATCTCTATTAATATTACCTTGTGTAAACAAATATATTCCAGTATCTATATATTCATTTCTTCCATTAAACGATAAATTCCATGCTTCGTATAAAATATTTGGATTTCTTTGCATCATTATTCTTCTCCGTCTCGCTAACATAATCGGCGATACCGGAACAAGTTGGTTATATGCTTGGGTCAGCTGAGATGCGGTGAGGGAGTAAGTAGTGGGAGTAGTAAGTTTGTACACAAGAGTTTGGTCAACAAGTGCTGTTGTTAAATCAGATACGGTTGTGAATCTATGGTCGTGAACATACAGTCTATTTGCATCACAATATGCAACATAATTCCAATTTGCATCAAATGCTTCGCCGTTTGTTTTTGATTCATAACACGAAGTAAGGCAGAAAGCAGTTCTTGTACTGCCTGTAGTGTCAATGCCACTGATAATAGTAGCAAATCTTCCCTCTGATTCACTATACGCATAAACCCTCTCTCCAAGATTAACGATTGCCTTATGCGTTTCAACAACTTCCGCATTCTCAAAGTCCACATATCCGCCGTAAATATCACCTATTCCATCAATAGTGAGTCCAGGATGAATCGGTCTCACATTCGTTGGACTCGGATCGCCAGTACCATCTTGCTTTGGACTAAATGTTACGATGCCCATGTACACACGACCCCCTTACCATCTGCAATACTGATTTCGTAAGTAGTGTTTGCTTCAAGATTGGAAGAATCAAACCAACTTGGGAATGTAACTCCGGTTGCTGTTAAGACTGTTGGAGTGCTTCCAGATGTAAATACTACTTCACAAATTCCAGCTCCGGGAGGAGTGATAGTGAGCGTACTTACTTCTCCACAAATATAACGAGCATTTGATAATGCTGTGATAGTTGGAGTGGTTCCAGATATGACAACTGTCTGAGTGGAATCCTGTACTCCAATCATGGCTTTAATGGCGGCTTTTGCTTCATCTGTGTATGTGCCAACTGTGTTGGAAGATGCAGATTGCGTGGTGTCTCCTGCGGCTTTGGCGAGGCCATAGAAGGTTGATTCGTGTTGCAAACTAATGCATACTGGTTTATAAGTAGCGATTCCTGCTTTATAGTTTGCACTTGTTGGTGGATATGTTCTAACATTTCCGTCCGCATCAATTCCTATTCCATACAAATCTGCGTTTTTAATTAAGACAGCGCCTAATCTGTTTGCTCCTGCAACAGGCACATTCGCCACACCCTGATTCAGGATGCTCGTTCCATTAACCTGTACATCCGTCACAGACACATCCGGTATAACTCCAGAAGCAATATCACTCGCCGGAATGCCAGATGAGGGTTTCTCATATTTTTGTGACAAGTCATCTCTTATATCTTCTAACTCATCATAAACACCACCGCTAGATACGGCATTTATACTTCCATCCGTTGGAGCTTGATCAACTTCAACACCAACTATGGTGCTTACCAATACAACATTACCATCATCATTTGGGTCAGTAGCGGTCATTCCAGTTCCATCCAAAATTTGTGTACTGGTAGTTCCGCTTTTATCTGTGACCGTCAGAGTGGAAATGCCTCCAGATTTCACCACAGAAGCAGTAGGAGAGTAGCCATCTTCTCCAGGTAGTCCATCATTAATTGTTGCTATATCAACACCATTAGCTTTAATGGTAGTAATTCCTTCAGATTTTGTCGCGGTAATTACCGGAGTAGAACCATCAGCACCATCTTCAACTGCGCCAATAGCAACACCATTCGAATAAATAGTTGTAGTTGTGCCAGATTTATTTGTAGTTATTGTTGGAGCAATACCATCAGCACCGTCAGAAACCGTGCCAATTGTTTGTCCATCAGAAAGAATAGTCAATACTTTGCCAACTTTATTTGTTGTTATCTCCGGCGAATGACCATCTTGACCATCACTAACAGTTCCGATAGAAGTTCCGTCAGACAAGATTGTTGTAGTCTTGCCAGACTTTGTTGTAGTGATAGTGGGAGAGTGACCATCCGTTCCATCACTAACGGTTCCAATAACAACACTATCCGCAAGAATGCTCGTTGTTTTGCCAGATTTCACGGTAGTGATAACCGGAGAATTACCATCAAGTCCATCAAGAACAGTTGCTATGCGAACACCGTCAGCATAAATAAATGTTGTATCATCTATTTTTTCGCCACTAATAGCCGGAGTATGACCGTCGAAGTAATCAACACCCTTGCGAGGAGTATATCCATTCTAGCCATCAGCAATAGCACCAATCTGTTCACCATCAGAATAAATAAAAGTCGTACCTTGTGATTTTGCTCCGGTTATTTTGGGCGAATGTCCGTCAAAATAATCCACATTCTTCTGTGGAGTATAACCATCAATAATATTTACTTCGGTTGTATGAGTAGCATCTGTAACACTTACGGTTGCTGTATTGCCATCCTTCGTCACTTCAACTACCGGATTAAATCCATCGTCACCAGTGTCACCACGAGGGATTGTTAAATTCAACACTGGATTTTCTGGAGTTCCAGTAATTGTAGCTTGTGCCTATGTACCTTCTTCTCCAGTTGCTACTGTACCAATAGTCATATTTGGAGTTGCACCAACATCACCACGAGGAATCGTAAAATCCATAACCGGATTTTCTGGAGTGCCGGATACACATACTTCTGCGTTTGTACCTGGCTGTCCTGTTGTAACGTTACCAATACTTATATCTGGAGTTACACCGGTTTCACCTTTAAGTGATGCAAGCCATTCAGCTTCAGTACCTGTGAATCCGTTAGCTACGGCAACTTCATATGCAGACAATCCTTGGAGAGTTTCATTTGTGAGATGACCACCCAACTCAATAGGAGATGTAAGAGTGCCAGATAATCTCATATCTGTATTTCCCATTCTTTTTCACCTCCATCATTAAAAAACTTCGTCAGTTATTACAAACTTGTTAGGCCCAATGAACGTATCTACAAATCCATTGGAATGTGTAATTTCAACATCATACCAGTAATTACCTACCTCAAGAGGCTCCGTTTCTGATGCGTCAATTAACAACTCTAACGTGTCATTTGGTATCTATTTTACAAGCAGTGGGTCGTCAGTATTTAATGTTTTGTTTAACGCGAATCGTATAGAATCATTTCTATCTGGTACATATGGCGTATTATTTTTGTCATATATAGAAAGCTACATCCACAACGAGTCGCCTTTAGTAAGAAAAATAATATCTTTCTTTATCTTACTTGACATATTCCACCTCCTTATTTAAAACAGAGCGCCGACCGAAGCCGACGCCCTCAATTATTATTTCATCTAAAATTGTTTTCCGCAAACAATATAATATGGCGGAGTGTCTGGCATATAATCAAAAACTTTCCAATCAATATAGTCCATTAATGGAATCACTATGCCACTGATTAATCCCCACAGCAACATAAATGGAACACATATCTAACCATCGGGACTATGTAATAGTAAATTTCTATAGTCCCAGATATGATAATCTTGATTAACAATAATACCAGTAATCCACTCAACGCCAGTAGAAAATATCATACAGACCAACACTTGCAGTTCAAAATCCATATCATAAGTATATATATTATTCAATGCTATCATTGGAATAACACACACACTGGCACAAAACATCATAGAAATATCAGAATGTCCTCGGAATATTAGTTCAAGACATACATACAAATATCCGGCAAATGTTATTAACAATAAATACTTAATTGCCGTTTTCATTGTTCTGCCTCAGTAAATACTTTAATACTTCCGACTGATATTCTTCTGGAATGTTAATTCCATAATATATAGAATTTACACTCTCAACTGTGTCTAGCGATTCTATGTAGTATTTCAAACTATTGAAGTATGTCGTATGAAATGTTTGCAGTTTTTCCAATTCGTTATATATACTAATTATATCTTCCGCCGGATAAAACACACACAACTCGCCATCTGAATGCCATGGCAATAATTGTTGCCCACTTTGTGCTTTCATGGCAAGTGTTTGTATTTTTATCTAATCCTCAATAGGCATAGAAAAATGATGTGTAAGTCCATCGGATAATTGAATATCAAAACCGTTGATAATGGTAGTACGACAAATTGCACTCATTTGTTTTGTTTTAACATCTTTGACAAAATCAAGAGATGGGTTGTCTTCTTTCTGTTCTGGAATCACATCATCTTGAGCATCAGTGTCATCATAAACTTCGATTTCTGAATTAGTTTTAAATGCTTCTGCTAGAATATCATATTCTTCTTTGCTAATACGCTCAATCTATGCCTAAACATAATTTATTCCAAATACTGGTGATTTTAACCAGTTATCATGATATAATGTGTTGTTAATTTCTACATATTCTGCATGATCTTCATCGGAGTAAATTGTTATACCATGTTTACGCTGGTATTTACGAAAATCATCCTCCGAGGCAATGCCAATGATATTATTGCCAATTATTAATTTGTAATACATGGTATTTCCTCCACTTCTTTATTAATAGTTATTATTGTTAGATAGAGAAAGCCGGAACTACACAAATAACATCATTCATATTTGTTGCACTATTTTGGTTTGCTACTACATGCTGCTGCATCTGTCCTCTTTGACCAAAATCAACGAAAGATTTCTCGGTATAAAGAGACGGTGATCGTGTCCACCACTGGCTGGATATTATCCACCCGCCTTGTGCATATTCTGAATCTGCCTATACTGTTGGTGTTTTCCCATATTGATCCAACTCATCCTATGATACAAATATATAAGCACGGTTCTCGTTGTTTGTATTTATCCATATATCTCCGGGTTCAATTGATGTCTAATAATATACAGCTGGATCAAATTGAGATTCGTATACAGTTGAATTATAATCTAGTATTTTCCCGTTAAATTTTACTCTTCTTTCTTGTGATGTAAACCAATCAATTGGCTGAGCAGAAGTTCCTATTTCTCCAATATATCCAACATCTGTGGCAGTTGTATCTCCTTCACGACGACTAATCAGATATATTTTATCATTACTAGATATGATTTCTGTAGATTTTCCACCCGCAGTGGCTTTGATTTCTACACTTTGCACTATGGATTGCCATTTTGTGGGAAGAGCATTAAGAACCATTGTATTTAAAAACGTTCTCATTAATGACTAATCCCAACCACCAGTAGTCGTGCTTGTTGAATTCATCTGATAACCTCTTCCTTGAAGTCCTCCAATAGGATGGTTACAAATCCAACTTGCTAAACATGGAGTATTTGAGTTAGCATAATAATATTTTTGACTTCCCCAATATTCCATACGTATTTTTTCATGCGGCCACGATGCCAGTTTATATGCAACATCTTCACCAAGGTCATCCATCCATATTTTACACCAATGTATTGTTCCTTTTCCCATATACCTAAATCCATTTCCGTATCTAACGCCGCCAAAACTTAATGGTTCATTTGTAATTGTTGTATTGGATCTCAATAATATTTTTTTTGAGACTTCTGGCGCAAATCTAACGGCAGTGCTATCTGCACCACTTGTGTATATAAATAAATATCTACTATTTGCAGGATGTCGTAAAACAACAATATCTCGCTATGTAGCCCAACCAACAGAAATAGATTGATCTCCAAACTATAAAGTTGGTCTATTGCCATTCTAATATAAACGAAATCCTTCCGCAGTATCACCTTCATGAGTAGAAATTAATGTTTGCCCAGGTTGGGAATCGGCAAACTAAAAATCAATAGCCATTGTAAACGATGGAGAATTTTCTCCAAACAATATAAGATCTGTTGTGAAACCACTAAATCCATCAAAATAATAACCACCACTAACAAACCTATCTCTTTGTATTCCGGTTAATAAGACATCTTTGCCAATCTCTTTGGATATTACATTCGAGAAATTAAAATCTTGTCCAAGGTTGAATTCAACATAATCCAATGGGTCAAAATAATTACCCTAGAATCCGGCTCGACAAATCCCATATATTTCGGACACGGACATCTCATTCATCTTTTTTTCATCAATCCCTGGCAATGTATTCGTTGTATCCCAAACAGCATATACATCCATATCACCTTTAATATATCCGGTACTCTTATCCCATCCAGCAAATATATGATATATATTCTTTGATTCATCATCAGTC
>Ga0326511_10000716_pt1 | contig 28970 bp, 27 predicted proteins | sample 0_2496_0518_D_FD_203701 | JGI IMG/M metagenome (GOLD analysis project Ga0326511, IMG submission 203701) | Bovine rumen microbial communities from UC Davis, California, United States - 0_2496_0518 | ecosystem: Host-associated > Mammals > Digestive system > Stomach > Rumen | place: USA...
ACTTCTCACCCCCAACGGCATAAATCTCTAGCAAAGCTACAAAACTTAAACCGTATTGCATCCATCTGCAAGAATTATTTCATGAAAATGGAACAATCTCTATAATCGGATGCAAAGGTAAGAGGTATATGGCATATAATGGTTAAAGGTCTCAGGTATAAGGCTGTTGGGTGTTTAGAGTTTAGTTTTGGTTGAGATAGGTAACATTTTTTAATAGAAAATTTCCTCCATTTTCTGATTTTGGAATGGGGGATTTTTTATACCTTAGCACCCGCTTTTCGAAGGATAAACCTGATGTCCTTTTGAAAGCTCTTATTTTCAGGAGGAAACGCTACGACGTCTTACTGAAGGAGGAAAAGAGTTAGTGGATGAAGCCACTGCTCGAAACAAAAATGACCATTTATATTGAAGGTGGTTGTAAGGGATTATGCACTTATTTATAAACTACAAAACAAACGATTATCATGAGCACAGACATGATCGACTACAAAGAAAAGACGCGCGAAATGAGATGTTCGGAGAAATCCGAACGATGACCAACGAGAAGGGCGAGACCTTCTTCGTGGGTAAAGATGTCGCAAAGGCGCTGGGCACGTAAATACTTCAAAAGCCATTCAATAACACGTGGATCAGGAGGACAAAACCACCCTCCCAATTTGGGAGAGTGGTTCTAACTACAAGAAAGGGAAAGGGGCAAGGGAGCTTATTGGTTATTGAAATGTGAAAGGTGAAATGTGAAAGGTGAAAGGTTTATTTTCTTGAAAAGTTTTTGTTGTCTCTTTATTTTGCCGTAATTTTGTGGCGAAATTATGAAAGAAAGAATAGAAGACTTTGAGATTATGGCTCCTGTGGGTTCACGGGAGTCGTTGGCTGCGGCCATCAAGGCAGGAGCGGGGTCGGTGTATTTCGGCATCGGACAGCTGAATATGCGCAGTCATTCCGCCAACCACTTCACGATTGCTGACCTGCACGAGATTGCAGAGACGTGCAAGGAGCACGGCATCCAAACCTATCTGACAGTAAACACTATTATCTATGGCGAGGATTTGGCGACGATGCGTGAAATCATCGATGCGGCAAAGGAGGCGGAAATCTCTGCTGTCATCGCCAGCGATGTGGCGGTGATGACCTATTGTAATCAGGTAGGTGTGGAGGTACATCTTTCGACCCAGCTCAACATCTCGAATATCGAAGCGCTGAAGTTCTATGCGCAGTTTGCCGATGTGGTGGTGCTGGCGCGTGAGCTGAAGTTAGAGCAGGTGGCCGACATCTACCGACAGATTCAGGAACAGCAAATCAAGGGTCCGAAGGGTGAGCTGATTCGCATTGAGATGTTTTGTCACGGAGCATTGTGTATGGCCGTCAGCGGCAAGTGCTATATGAGTCTTGCCGACAGCGGACGCTCTGCCAATCGTGGTGAGTGTATCCAGATCTGTCGCCGTTCCTATATCCTTACCGATGCTGAAACGGGCAACGAGATTGAAGTAGATAATAAATACCTGATGAGTCCGAAGGACTTGAAGACCATTCGTTTTATCGACAAACTGATGAAAGCGGGTGTGCGCGTCTTTAAGATTGAAGGACGGGCACGCGGACCTGAATATGTCTATACGGTGGTGAAGGCGTATAAGGAGGCGATAGCAGCGGTGTTGGAAGATACATTCACCGAGGAAAAGAAGGATGAATGGGACCGCCAGCTGGCAACCGTCTTCAACCGCGGTTTCTGGGACGGCTACTATCAGGGACAGAAACTTGGTGAGTGGAACAAGAGCTACGGTTCGAATGCAACGGAGAAGAAGCAGTTGGTGGGAAAGGTGGTGAAATATTTCTCGAAACTTGGTGTCGCTGAGGTGGCTGTAGAGGCTTCAACCTTCTCGTTGGGTGAGCGTATGCTGATAACAGGTCCTACGACGGGTGCCTTGTGGCTGACTGCCGACGAGATTCATAATGATGACGGTACGCCCATCGATGAGGCTCCGCAGCATCAACGGGTTTCGATACCTGTACCTGAAAAGGTAAGACCGAATGATAAGGTGTTTAAGTTGGTACCAAACGACCAAAGAATATGACAATAAACGAAATACAAAACGAAGTAATAGAGGAATTTGAGGGTTTCGACGACTGGATGGATAAATACCAGATGCTCATCGATTTAGGCAATGAGTTGGAACCGTTGGATGCGAAGTATAAAACCGAGCAGAACCTCATTGACGGCTGCCAGAGCCGTGTGTGGGTACAGTGCGACCATGTGGATGGGAAACTGGTGTTTACTGCAGACAGCGATGCGCTGATCACGAAGGGTATCATCGCCCTACTGATTCGTGTGCTGAGTGGTCATACGCCCCAGGAGATACTGGATAGTGACTTATATTTTATCGAACGTATCGGACTGAAAGACCACTTATCACCTACTCGCTCCAATGGATTGTTGTCGATGGTGAAGCAGATTCGTGCATACGCAATGGCGTTTTCAATGCGTAATTCGTAATGAGATGAGGAAGTTACGGACGATAGAAATGAACCGCCTGACGGTGGAAGAATTCAAGGCATCTGAGAAGTTGCCGCTTGTCGTCGTGTTAGACGATGTGCGGTCGCTGTATAATGTGGGAAGCGTATTCCGTACAGGTGATGCGTTTCGTATTGAGGCGATCTACCTTTGTGGCATCACGGCAACACCTCCTCACAACGAAATCCATAAGACTGCATTAGGTGCAGAGGACAGCGTGGAATGGCGTTATTTCAAAACCGCAGAGGAAGCGGTAGAGGAGCTGCAGCAAAACGGTTATTTCGTCTATGCTGTGGAACAGGCCGAGGGGAGTACGAAAGCCCCCCTCCAACTTCCCCCTTCAGGGGGAGAGCCTCTTTTCGCTGTCGTCTTAGGCAACGAGGTGAAGGGTGTTCACCAAAGCGTTGTTGACCTTTGTGACGACTGTTTAGAGATACCGCAATATGGTACCAAACACTCGATGAATGTCAGCGTGACAGCAGGAATAGTCATCTGGGAATTTGCCAGAAATCTAAAAAGCCTATAAGCCCCCTCCAGCTCCCCTCTTCAGGGGGGAGAGATAAAGAAGGAAAGTAGTTAAAAAGTAAAAGAGGATGCATTTGATGCACCCTCTTTTTTATATTGCTGTAAGCGGCAACGACTTAGAAATCCTCAGGCAGATTGAATTCCTTCTTCATTTCCTCCTGGAAAGCTTTGTCGTCAAGAAGTTTCTTGGCAATAGGATTCTGCTTTGCGATCGTATTGAATTCCTCCATAGCTTTCTCCATTGGCTCGAATTCCTTCTGCTTAGCCTCAACATCTTTCATTAACTCAGCCATAGCAGCCATCTTGGTAGCGTCGTCGCTATTCTCAAGCTCTTTCGCCTTTGTTTCCATTTCTTTTGCCCAATCAATCATTGGTTTGATACCGGTGAACATGTCCTTGATAGCGTCTTTCCACTGAGCCTCGTCCCAGTTAGCGCCTTCAGCCTTAGCCTTAGAAACAAGCTCCTGCAGGTCAACTTTCTTGTCTGAGCAAGAAATCACACCCAGACCCATGCAGAGCACACATAAAGCAATTACTAATTTTTTCATGGTCTTTTCTTTTTATGTTAATAAATAGGTTAATTTGGTTGAATGCTTAGAAATCCTCAGGCAGATTGAATTCCTTCTTCAGCTCCTCCTCGAATGCTTTGTCGTCAAGAAGTTTCTTTGCAATAGGATTCTGCTCTGCGATCTTATTGAATTCCTCCATAGCTTTCTCCATTGGCTCGAATTCCTTCTGCTTAGCCTCAACTTCTTCCATGATTTTTGCAGCAGCAGCAGCTTTTTCAGCATCGGTACCCTTATCAGCCCCTTTCATCCTGTCTTCTATACCTTTAAAGTATTCAAACATAGGAGAAAGAGCTCTGAACATGTCTTTGATAGCGTCTTTCCACTGAGCCTCGTCCCAGTTAGCGCCTTCAGCCTTAGCCTTAGCCAAAACCTCGTTGACGTCAACAGTCTTTTCCTCTTTTACCTCTGCCTGTGCTTCAGTAGCAGCAGAATCCTTACCGTCCTTGTTACCAGCAGCTTTGTTACCGCATGATAGCATGCCCATTGTTAAACACAATGCGAACATTCCAATTACTAATTTTTTCATAGCTTTCTCTTTGTTTTTAGTTAAAAAATAGGTTTTATCGCCGCAAATGTAAAGATATTATTTGAATTTAGCAAATTTTTGCACATAAATTTATCTTGTATATTCGCTGAAATCGGTCAGACGCATGTCGCCTTTCCGTAGGAATGTATCGTGGAAAGCCAGCGCAGCACGCATGTGTTGCGGCTGATGACCCATCGGTGCAATGTGTTCCAGATAGTCGCGCAACAACGGTTTATAGTCAGGGTGCGCACAGTTTTCGATGATTTCATGTGCCCGATGAATAGGTCCTTTTCCGCGCAGGTCGGCAACACCCTGCTCAGTGACGATGATATCCACATCGTGCTCGGTGGAATCAACGTGACAGCACATCGGAACGAGTGAAGAAATTTTTCCGCCTTTTGCCGTCGAGGGTGTCGTAAAGATAGAGATGTATCCGTTGCGCTCGTAGTCGCAGGAGCCTCCGATGCCGTTCATCAGGGCTGAGCCGCACACATGACTGGAGTTCTCGTTGCCGTAAAGGTCACACTCTAACGGTGTATTGATGGCGATGACACCCAGTCGGCGGATTACTTCTGGTGAATTGGCTATCTCGCTCTGGCGGATGGTGAGGTGCTTTGAGAAATAGTCCATGTTGGCATATACCCGCTGCAGCGCCTCGTTGGTGACCGTCATCGCAGTAGCGGAAGCATAGCCGATACGTCCCTCCAGCATATAGTTGATGGCAGCATCCTGTACCACTTCCGAATAGACGTTGAAACGGGGAATCAGCTTACTCGTTCCCAATGCTTTCAGTACCGCATTGCCCGTTGTGCCCACACCGCTCTGTATCGGCAGGAACTGTTTGGGTATGCGACCGTGCTTCATATCGTTGGCCAGCAGGTCAGCCACATGATGACCGATAGCCATAATCTCGTCGTCTGGATCCTTGAAGGCGCGAGCTTCTTCTGGAATATTACTCTCGATGACACCCACGATTTTCTTCGGATCAATCGACACATAGTCGTTGCCGATACGGTCGTAGGGCGAATGGATATCCATCACCTCACGGTTGTCCCACACCTCACGCGGTTCCCATGTATCATGCAGGAAACGGGAGTTGGGATTGTGAAACTGGTTGTGTTCGATGATAATGCGTTTGGCTAATCTGACAATGGTGCTGACGATACCTCCGGCTGATGTCAGGTAGGCACGACATTCATGTTCGCCTTCTTCCATATCGCTCACCTCGATAATCGCCCAATCTACTTCTCCATAGAAACCGCGACGCAACCGCTCTGCCATGTGGCCTAAGTGCATATCCTCATATTCCACCTCACCCAGATTGGTATGGGTGCGGAAATCTTTATTAGTAGAGAAGGGGGCACGGAAGCGTAGCGCATGAGCTGCAGCCATATCTCCCTCCACACTCTGACAGGAGGAAGCACCCGTGAGGATGCCCACACCAAACTCCTGACCTTGTTCGTGCAGTTTGATAGCTCGTTTTGATAGTTCGCGGAAAATAGCCTTCGGATTACCGTTGGGTGTGAATCCTGACAGCGCCATCATATCTCTGTCGTTGATCATCGCAGCAGCCTCAGCTGCCGTTATTCGTCTGTATGCCATATTTTAAATCAATTTTGAGGGCAAAGGTAGTGCAAATTGAGTGAAATGCCAAATTTATTTGAGTAAAGAAAAAAAAACGCGTTTATTTTGTTCTTCTCTCAACTTTCACTACTTTTGAGCTGTCGCTCGAAAGTAGGCTGCACCTCAACAATAAAAGAAAAAATGGATTTTTCTTTGTATTGTCTTCGGTTTGCACTACTTTTGCACCATAATTTCAAAAAGATGAAGAAAAACCTATTATTAGGTATAATGACAATCTTTGCCTTGACGCTCTCGGCGCAAGACAAATACTGTACCAGTTTCGGTGACTACCTGACAGGCAACTGGCAGGAGGTAACGGGTACGGTATCACTGAGAAGCGAGAAAGACAACCGACTGGCCTACACCTTGCAGAGCGACGACAAACGGTTGCGCAAGTTGTTGCGTAAGCATGCTTTCTGTCTCAGACATCAAGGCGAATTGTACGTGAACCTCCGCAACTCGAAATGTTTCGATGAGGTTTTCGTCAAGGCCTACGAACTGGCAGGCGGAAAACTCCTGTTTGCCCGTCCTGATGTTACTCGCACACCAGGAGGCATCTATGTAGGTTATGGCGACCGCGCTGTTCCCTTTTCCATACGCGGATTCAAGAGTAAGTCGAAACTCGAAAACCTGGTATGTTATATGATTCAGGGAGCGAAGGAGCGAGGGAGCGAAGAAACGAGGGAAAACATCAACTTCTTCAAGGTTACAGAAGAGGTGATGCGCCAACTACTCTTAGGACAGGAAGAGTTGTGGAACGAGTATCAGCAGTTGGATGCGAAACGGCGCGACGATGCTGATGTCGTCATCGACTTCCTGACACGAGGAGGAAAGATATAGAGGGAAGCCTCCCCCTAACCCCCTCCTGAAGGAGGGGAAGCCTCCCCCTAACCCCCTCCTGAAGGAGGGGGAATGAAGAAAGTAAATTTAAAATAGTCAAATAAAATGATGAACCAGACATTATTGATTTATAATACCCTTTCGCGACAGAAAGAGCGTTTCGAACCCCTTCATGCACCCAATGTGGGAATGTATGTCTGCGGTCCTACCGTCTATGGTGATCCACATCTGGGACACGCCCGTCCTGCTATCACCTTCGACTTGTTGTTCCGTTATCTGAAGCATCTCGGTTACAAGGTGCGCTATGTTCGCAACATCACCGACGTGGGCCATTTGGAACACGATGCCGACGAGGGTGAAGACAAGATTGCCAAGAAAGCGCGTCTGGAACAGTTGGAGCCGATGGAGATAGCGCAGTATTACACCAATCGTTACCATCAGGCGATGGAGGCTCTCAACGTGCTGCCACCCAGCATTGAGCCACATGCCACCGGTCATATCATCGAACAGGAGGAGCTGGTGAAGGAAATCCTCGCAAATGGTTTTGCTTATGAGTCTAACGGCAGTATATACTTTGACATCGAGGCATACAACAAGAAATACAAGTACGGCATACTCTCTGGTCGTACCTTAGAGAATATCAAGGATGCCAGCCGCGAACTCGACGGCGTGGGCGAGAAGCACAACCAGGCCGACTTCGCCTTGTGGAAGAAAGCATCGCCAGAACACATCATGCGCTGGCCCTCACCTTGGAGCGACGGATTCCCAGGATGGCATTGCGAATGTACGGCTATGGGCCGCAAGTATTTAGGTCGTCAGTTTGATATTCACGGCGGCGGCATGGACCTGATCTTCCCCCATCACGAGTGTGAGATAGCGCAGGCCGTAGCCTCACAGGGAGAGCCGATGGTGAAATACTGGATGCACAACAATATGATTACCATCAACGGACAGAAGATGGGTAAGTCGCTGGGCAACTTCATCACCTTGGAGCAGTTCTTTACTGGCAGCCACGAGAGTCTGGAGAAACCCTATTCACCGATGACGATCCGTTTCTTCATCCTTTCAGCTCACTATCGCGGCACCGTTGACTTCTCCAACGAAGCACTCCTCGCCAGCGAGAAAGGTTTGGAGAAACTCATGAATGCCATCAGCGACCTCGACCGCATCCAACCTGCCGACAGCTGCGATGCCGACACCGAGCGTATCGTCAAGGCTTTGCGACAGAAGTGCTACGATGCGATGAACGACGACCTCGCCACACCGCAGGTTATCAGCCACCTCTTCGAAGCTTGTAGCGTCATCAACAAACTCATCGACCACAAAGCCACCATCTGTGCAGCGTGTCTGCAAGAACTCAAGGAAACTATGCACCTGTTTGCAGAAGACATTCTCGGACTGTCTGGCAACAAGGGACAAGGAGCAGGGGGCAATGGGCAAGCCTCTCCCTCCCGCGAAGAGGCCTTCGGAAAAGTTGTCGATATGGTTTTGGAGTTACGTGCCAAAGCCAAAGCCGACAAAGACTGGGCTACCAGCGACAAGATTCGCGATGAACTTGCTGCCCTCGGCTTTGAGGTCAAAGATACCAAGGATGGTGTTACGTGGAAGTTGAATAAGTAATCAGAATTTCCATTGCACCTGCAACTCAAGGTCCGTCATACTGGAACGGTCGATTTGCTGCAATCCGCTTGATATATGGTCACGATCGAAATAATCGGTCGTGGCCATTTTCATGAGTACCATCAGGTTTCTGCTGATATGCGCCTGACCCACTATTGCCAACCTGATACCCTTACCATAGAAAGAAGGGAAAGAATAGGTGTAGAGGGGGCCGCGCTCATAGAGATAGACACGTGAGTTGTAGTCTTTCGTATGGAAATAGCCGACGGTGCCCATCACTTTCAACCAGTTGTGACTCCATTCCGCATTCTGTGAAAGCATATAACCAAACGAACGCTCTTTGTAATCATTCAACGTGATGTCTGCTTGTGTCTTCAGTTGCCAACTGTGCTGGTCGTCATAGGTGAAAACGAGTCGGCCGCGATGGGTGATATCATCGGCGAGGGCGGTCTTCTTGGCATTGTCCTTCTGGCGCATCACCAGACGGTAGCGTGCGAGAACGGCCGTATGCTTGCTGGTGTATTTCACCTGCAGGAAGTTGTCCCAGGCATGCGAGGCCTCGCTAATCTGGTATTTCGGCCAAGGGAAATATGCGTAGTCACTATAGGCCGACAGCTGCCAATGGCGGTTGATGCGCCAGTCGGCACCCACATACACTCCACTTTCGTTCTGTACCTTCCCACCGCTACTGAAACTCTGTGCCGACGGAGCGTGGTATTTATAACTGTAATAGCGTTGCAAGACCAGCAGCGTCAGATTACTGACGGGCAGATAGGAAAGGCTGTTGATGGTGGCGATGCCGCCGCCGTCGCCGATGGCCGTCTCTCCGCTGACGGCAAAGCGGTGGTGCGTATAGCTGTAGTCGATGCTGGCATTCCAGAAATGGTTGCCTTGTGGGTATATTTCCTTATACTTCTGTGTAAGGGTTGGGATCAATGCTTTGCTGTAGGAGGTATAGACCCCTGTCAAGCCTATCTTGAAAGCCTTGTAGGAATAGCGGATATTGCCGCCCCCGATGGTTTGCGAGGCATTGTGTTTGCGTCGCATCTCACTCTCTGTACGGTGGTAACCCGATGTGAGCAGCGTAGCGATGCCGTTGCCGTCGCTGGTCAATGTGGCGTCAATTTTCCGCCAGGAGAAAAATGCGGACAGGTCGAGGCCTTTCATCAGCGTTACGGTAGCTGCAGCTCCTTGCAGAAAGGATGCTTCCATGCGTGAGGTGTTGGGACGAATCACATTCGATGAGCGTCCTAACGACGTCAGGGTGGCAATCTTTCCCAAATAGAAGTCATTGTTCATCACCAACCCCATACCCGTATGGATTTTGTATTGCCCCACCGCCAACGTCTTCAGACAACCCAGTTTGCGCAGCACCACATAGAAAGCGTAATGGTCGTAACCCAAGTTGTTGCCGCCAGAGAAAAACGGCTCGCCGGCATCTTGTGCACCCATCAGACCGGCTTTCACATACTCGCCGTATTGGAAGGTGTAGCGCAGCGAGTGTTTGTAGGGATAGCCTAAATATCCGTCATCGTCGCCGTGCCGTTTATAAAAAGGTATCTTACCAGTAGCCATCAGTTCGTGGCGACCGTATTTGGCGATGGTCTTCAACGAGGGAAACCCTTTCTGCGGCTCTTTCAGGCAAACGAAATATTGCAGCAGTCGTCTGCGGTGCGGATCCAACGACTCTATCATAGCCAGCTCGCCCAATGATTTCATGCCGCCGTATTTGTCGATGTACTCGTACAGTTCTTCAATCTGCTGGGCCGTGAGGAAAGGAATGCGCTCTAAGTCCTCACGGGTAGCCGTATTCAGGTTGATGGGTTGCAACTCCAGTTCACTCAACACCTCGTAGGCATCTTCCCATCCGTCGGTGTCGGCGTCGTCTATTGTCGTCCACTCTGTGAACGCTTGCTCCCAGTCGTGCATCGTCTGGGCATGACCATATAGGCATAATATACCCATGATCAAGAGTATTAGATTTCTGATGTTCATTTGTTTAGATTATATTTCGGGTGACAAAGGTACGATTAAGTGAGGACAATACAAAGAAAAAAGAACATTTATTTTTGTGAAAAAAAGTGGGCAGTTCAGAAATTATCCGTATTTTTGCCGACGTAATGGAAAAAAGAACCCTCATCATGGCACTCATGCTCGCCGTAGCCTTCGCAGGAAAGGCACAGAGTGAACGACCAGGCTATGTCAATCCGGAAGACCGACAGATTGATATGGACAACCCTACGTTTGTGCCGATGGTGAAAGTCGGCGAAGTGGAATACGATGGCGACACGATACAATATGTTGAGCTGAACAAGATATACGTCTATCCGGAACCGCAGTTCGAGAGTGCCAAAGAGCGACAGGCCTACAACCGACTGGTGTACAACGTGAAGAAGGTGCTGCCCATCGCAAAGGAGGCAAACAAAATCCTCATTGAAACCTACGAATACCTGCAGACGCTACCTGACAAGAAGTCGAAGGATGAGCACATGAAAATCGTGGAGAAAAGTATCAAGAAGGAATATACGCCACGCATGAAGAAACTGACGTATTCACAGGGAAAACTGCTCATCAAACTCATCTTCCGCGAGTGCAACTCCTCGTCATACAGTCTCATCCAGGCATTCCTCGGACCCGTAAAGGCAGGATTCTATCAGGCGTTTGCCTGGACATTCGGAGCCAGCCTGAAAAAGAAATATGACCCAGAAGGTGTTGACCGCCTCACAGAACGGGTTGTCCTACAAGTAGAAGCAGGACAATTGTAACTCCAAAGTTTTTTATAGGTATTGCATGAGGATGTCCCAGACAGCGATGATGTGGCAGACGCTGCCGGCAAGGACGAAGAAATGGAAGACGGAATGCATGTATTTCCGTTTGTTCAGACTGTAGAAGAGAGCGCCTGTGATATAGCAGACACCTTCGCCGATAATCCAGATGAAGGCTGCTGTTGGCACACTGTCGATCAAGGGTTTGAAGGCTACGAGGACGCTGAGGCCCATTCCGATGAAACAAAGAGTTTCCACATGACTGTGGTCTTTCAGCTTGCGGAAGGAGATGATGGTGCCGATGATGGCGCACAACCATACGAAGCCGAAGAGCGTCCATCCCCAATAGCCTTGTTCGCGCAAAGCGACCAGCGTGATGGGGGAGTAGGAGCCGGCGATGTGCCAATAGATGGCAGCATGATCCCATTTGCGTAACCGTTCTTTCCATACGGAGCGTGCCGATAGCGCATGATACCAGGTGGAGGCGAGGTAGGACATGAGCATGCCGAAGAGGTAGAGGCTGACGCCGAAGGTGGCCCAGCCGTTGCCTTTTATCGCACACCACACGATGAATAGGGTGCCCACGATGACGGCCAGCGCAATGCCGCCGGCATGTGACCACGAGTTCCACAACTCTTCTTTGTGGCTGAAAAAGATTTTAAAGCGCCGCATTTTTATTTATCATGGGAACGTGGGAGCGAGGGAGCGTTCTCTCTTTATTCCTCCGTAAACAACACTTGGATGAGTGTTTGACCTACAGCTTTCAGCGTGTTCTTGTCGATGTGGTTCATCGTGTCGTTGATGGTGTGCCACGTAGGACCGAACGAGCTTTGCTGACAGTCGGGGTAGTAGGGGATGATGTCGATAGTGGGGATTTGTGCCTTTTCGTTCAAAGGGATATGGTCGTCGGTGACTCCGCCACCAATGGTATTGGGGAAGTAGCTGCCGTAGCCTGCTGCCTTGGCTGCTGCCCACACTTTGTTGACGATGGCAGGTGCATACTGGTTGGACATATATTCCTTATAGAACTGTGCTCCCTCGCCACCAACCATATCGAGCAGGATGCCGTAGCGGGCTTCGTATCCTTTTGGCAGATTGGCTGCGAAATACTGTGCGCCGAGTGCCCATGTGTCGCCAGCAACATCATTTTCCCATTGTGGGGTGCCCCAGTCTTCTGCATCAAAGCAGATGAAGTCAACACCGAGGTCGCTTCTCAGGGCAACGGCAGCAGAATCAGTCGTGGTGCTGCCACCAGAAAGCTTCTGATTTTCATTGAGCAGGCGTGCCAGCTCGATCATGACAGCTATACCGCTGGCCCCATCGTTGGCAGCCATCACGGGTGTATGGTGATTCTTCTCATCGGGGTCGTTGTCGGCCCACGGACGGCTGTCCCAGTGGGCACATATCAGGATGCGTGTGGTAGCCTCCGGATTGTAACGAGCGATGATATTTGTTGCATGAAGCACGGTGCCGTCGTAGCCTTTCAGGTCGGCTTTCTGCGTCTGCACCTGACAGCCGTACTGCTTGAACTTTTCGATGATCCACTGTTCGCATTTATCGTGTGCCTCAGAGTTCATGATACGTGGTCCGAACTCACACTGTATCGCACAGAAGAAATAGGCGGAATCGGCATTGAACTCAGGTCCGACTGGCTCTTTCATGGCCAGCGTATCGCCATCGGTACTACTGCGCTTCATATTGTTACAGGATGTGCTGCAACAGAGGAGCGCGATCAGGGCGATCGGTAATAAAAAACGGAAGGTTTTCATTTGTTTGATGTCGGTTTGATTGTAGTAGTGCGAAATTTGATTGCCTCGTTGACCAGCCATTGGAAAAGCGGCAGTCCGTCTTCGCCTAAGCATTCCGGATGCCACTGTACGCCTAAGATATGGTTGGACTCCGTGCTCTCCATTGCCTCGATGATGCCGTCAGGAGCCGTTGCCGTCACGCGGAAGCGATGGCCTGTGGTTTTTACAGCCTGATGATGGAAGGAGTTTACATAGAGTTTCTCCACCTTATTATATATAGAGGACAGGATAGAGTCTTTCGCTACGCTGACACTATGAGTCGTCTCTGAACGAGCAGCATCCTGCGTATGTTTGATAAAAGTTCCTATATCCTGCATCACTTCCCCTCCCAAGGCTACAGCCAAGGTTTGAATGCCGCGACAAATACCCAGGATGGGAATCTGGCGGTTGTATGCCAACAACGTCAGGAGCAATTCCGGCAGGTCGCGTTCGGCATTGATATGATGCAGATTGGGTGACGGTTCCTCACCAGCCCACAGCGGATTGATGTCGGCACCACCCGACAGGAGCAGACCGTCGATGTGGTCAAGTGTGTTTAGGAGAACATCATGGTCGGCAACAGGAGGAATGAGCATCGGTACACCGCCTGCTTCCACCACCTGTGCGTAATAGGGTTTGTTGAGTGTGGTATCACCATCGTTGAAGTTTGCCGTGATACCAATAACTGGACGGCATTTCCCCTCTTTAGAAAGAGAGTAGATGCTGTCCAGTTTTGACTGTAAATCGTATTTCATAGATACAGTTACTGTACGATTAAGTTTTGTCGATTTTTACAGGAATTTCACGTTTGACGCTTTGTTCGAGAGAGATCAGCGTTTCTGTAGCAACCACACCAGGAATAGACTGTAGCTGTCCGTTCAGCAATTCCATCAGTTGCTCGTTGTCGCGTGCATAGAGCTTGGCCAGCATGGTATAGGGACCCGTCGTAAAATGGCACTCCACCACCTCAGGGATGTGTTCCATGCGTTCTACTACGTCCTTATACATATTGCCGCGTTCCAGTGTGATACCGATATAGGTACAGGTTCTATAGCCCAAGCTCTTGGGATTGATGTCGAAGCCGCTACCAGTGATGACACCGTCTTCTATCAGTCGCTGTACGCGCTGGTGGATGGCTGCACGTGAAACACCACATTCAGCAGCCACATCCTTGAACGGCACACGGGCATTCTTCGAGAGGATGCTGAGAATCTTTTTGTCAAGATTGTCTATTTTTTCCATTTCAATTGTGATTAATGTTACTGGCTATTAGTTACAAATTGTCAGCAAAAATAAACAATTATGTGATATCCTGCAAATTTTTTCGAAAGAAAAATCGTTATTTCACCACTTCCACCTTGAAAATCAGGGTTGAATAGGGCTTAATGCTGCCAGCAGGGCGACTGCCGTATGCCAAATCCTGGGGGATATACAACTCCCAAGTAGAGCCAGCCGGCATCATCGTGAGTGCTTCTGTCCATCCCTTGATAACCTGTGTAGGTTTGAACTCGTTGGTATCGGGAGTACGGGTATAGGAACTGTCGAATACGGTACCGTCGATCATCTTACCCTCGTATCTCACCTTCACCTCGTCGTCAGGACCAGCCACCTTGCCGTCGCCCTTCACGAGAACCTTATACTGCAGTCCGCTGGGCAATGTAACGACTCCTTCCTTCTTGGCATTTTCTTTCAGCCAGTTTTCGTTTTCTGCTTTATAGGCTTCTTCTTCAGCCTTCTTGGCAGCTTCTCTTTCAGCCTTGCGTGCTTCAGTACGTTCCGTAAACAGTTTGCGGGCTGTGCTGTCGTTGAAGAGTGTATTGTCTTTTGAGAGGGCATCGATGAAACCGCGGAAAAACAACTCCTGCTGAATAGAATCAGATGTGTGGGCAAAATCGTTGGTGACGCCAGGCAACATTCGTGATTCCAGCATGTCGAGGATGTTGACAGCAGCCTTCAATGCATGGTAGTCATAGCTCTTGCGACGACCCAGGAAATCTTTGAAATAGTTGACAAACTGTGCCATCTCGTCAGGCTGGTCAAGCTGATACTGCTGAGCGAGATAACGGTCGAGACCTTCTGTGACAGCGTAGCCGGCGGCATAGCTTACAGAGTCGGATGGTGTGACGAGGACAACGGGCTTGTTGTCGGTCTTCTGTTTCTTGTCTTTCTTACCGCCACCGCCTGCAGTAGCAGTAAAGGCACCCGCCAGGATGACGAGTGCCAGTAAAATTGTTTTCTTCATCTCTTATTTCTTTGGAGTGGATTCTGCTGGAGCCTGATTAGCTGCGTTTGGATTGGTCGGCATAGCGGGTGCTGCTACAGGAGCATCCTTGACATCAAGAACTTCAATCTTGAAGATCAATGCAGAGTTAGGCAGAATCTTGTTGCCGCTACCCTGCTCGCCGTATGCCTGTGCTGAAGGGATATATACTTCCCATGTAGAACCTACAGGCATGTTCAGCAGTGCCTGCTGGAAACCAGGAATAACCTGTGTGGGAGACATCTCGGCTGCCTCGCCACGCTTGTATGAGCTGTCGAAAACGGAACCGTCAACGGTCTTACCCTCATAGTTCAGTTTTACAATGCTGCTGGTTGTAGCCTTCTTGCCGTTGCCAGCCTTGATAACCTTGTAGTAAACACCATTGTTCAGTTTCTTGACATCCTTGTTCTGAGCGATTTCCTTCATGAACTTTTCGCTCTGAGCCTTGTTGGCATCCATCAGCTGCTGAACGACTGTCTGGATGAGTGTCTGAGCCTGCATCGGATCCATCTTCTGAGCCTTGCTGTCGAAAACAGTAGCCAGACCTTCCAGGAACTTCTTGTCTGTCATCTTGCCCTTGTTGAGCATTTCGTACTTCTTGGCAAACTCACCAAAGCCGTTACCCATTTTCAGACCCATGTCGAGTCCCATGCAGTAAGCTTCTTTCTTCTCGTTGGAAGCATACTTCATTCCGTCTTTCACGCCTTTAAGGAACTCCTTGGCATCTGCTGAGTCGATACCCATGCTCTGAATGTACTGTGAGTTCAAGATACCCATTGCGAAACTTACTGAGTCGGCTTGATCTTTCAAGCTGACTTTCTTACCTTTGTTGCCACAAGCAGTGAATGCTACAGCAACGATTGCCATGATGGCAACGAATGTTAACTTTTTCATAATCAATTTTACTATTATACAATTTTACGATTATACTATTTCACGATTTACTATTCTCTCTCCCTCGCTCCTTCTTTCTCTCTCCCCTCCCTTGGGAGGGTCGGGGTGGGGTCTTCTACCTCACCTCTACCAATTGTATTTTACAAATGAGCGCAGAGAAGGGTTTGATGTTGCCTGCCATGTGGGCTCCATAGCCTTGTTGCCAAGGAATATAGACCTCCCAAATAGAACCAGTGGGCATGTGCACCAAGGCTTCTGTAACACCAGGAATGGTCTGATTGGCATGATCCGTAAACGGCTTGTTGTCTTTCCATGAACTGCTGATAACCTGTCCGTCGATAGTTTTCAGCTCCATATTGGCCACCACCGTAGAGGTGTCTCTGGGAATGACGCCGGCACCAGTCTTCACAGGAGTGTAGTATATGCCGTTGCGCAATTTGCTGATACCTTCAGTTTTTGCTTTATCGGCAATAAACTGTTCGCTCTGCGCTTTCCATTTTCCGTATTGCTCAATCAGTCTTCTGCCAACAATCTCGTCGGATTTGTTGTCAACGAATGCTTTCACGCGGTTGTTTGCTATAGCACCGCGCTGGTTGGTGAGCCCGTCAAGGAGTCCAGCAAGCAGCACCCCTTGTGAAAGACTCTGCGTAGAATCTCCCTGAAAGACGGCTTTATTGGCATTTTCCATCATCGATAATCCGTGCAGCACACCAAAGTAGAAAGCAAACTTCCGCTTGTCGCCGACAGATGCCATTCCTTCCTGAATGCCCTTGATGACCTCGCTGATGTCTTCCTGGTCGATATCGTGTTCACGTAAGAATACTTTCATATCCATACCGTTGAGCTTTCCTATCGCATAACTCAAGGAATCGACGTCGTTTTGTAAAACGGCATCTTGGTGTTTGTTTTCGCAGGATGTCACTAAGACGCTTGCTACGACCAAGAATATATATATCGCCTTTCTCATTACAGTAATCAAACCTATCTACTCCCCTCCATACAGGGAGGGGCAGGGGGAAGGTCTTTACACTACTTCTATCAATTCTACATCGAAGACCAATGCAGCAAACGGAGGAATGGATGCGCCAGCACCGTGCTCACCATAACCCAGGTTGTATGGGATGAAGAAACGGTATTTCGCGCCTTCCTGCATCAGCTGTACACCTTCTGTCCAGCCGGCAATCACCTGATTTAAACCGAACACAGCCGGCTCACCGCGCTGGATGCTGCTATCGAACATGGTACCATCGATGAGCGTTCCCTCATAGTGGCACTTCACACGATCGGTCGCCTTCGGACGCTTGCCGTTGCCTTCTTTCAGCACCTGATACTGCAAGCCGCTGGGCAGGGTAATGATGCCGTCTTTCTTTGCATTCTCAGCCAGGAATTTCTCGCCAGCTTCCTTCGCTGCTTTTCCTTTCTCGGCTGCGGCAGCACGCTGCTTTGCTTCCTGCTGCTGGAAGAAACTGTTTACCAACTGCTGAGCCTCGCTGTCGGAAACCTGTAACGGCTGTCCGCCAATGATGTCTTTGATGGCCTGTGCGAAATCGTCGATATTCAAACTGTCGGCACCCATCTGCGACAACTGTCTGCCGATACCGATGCCCAATGCATAACTTAATTTGTCCATATTCAAATTCTCTTTTTCTTTGTTCAATGTTAAAAATTTCGTGCAAAGGTACTATTTTTCTCTGATAAGGTGCTCTTTATTGCAGAAAAATATCTATTTTTGTGCATTGTTAAACCTTTAGATATGAAGAAATTAGTATTCCTTACAGGTGCAGGCATGTCGGTAGAGAGCGGATTCAAGACTTTTCGCGGCAACGACGGCCTATGGGAGAATTATCCCGTTGAACAAGTAGCATCGCACGACGGATGGTTGCGTGACCCTACTTTAGTGACCAATTTCTATAACGGACTTCGTAAGAAACTCTATGCTGCGCAACCCAACGAAGGACACCGTCTGGTGGCTGAATTGGAAAAGGATTTCGACGTGACGGTGATAACGCAGAATGTGGACAATCTGCATGAGAAGGCAGGCTCTACAAAGGTGATTCACCTGCATGGCGAACTGACGAAGGTGTGCTCTAGCAATAATCCTGACGACCCACGCTACCAGATAGAGTTGCCAGAAGAGAACTGTGAGGTGGTGCCAGGTACGAAAGCGGGCGACGGTTCGTTGTTACGACCGTTTATCGTGTTCTTTGGCGAAGGTGTTCCGATGATACAACCTGCAGCAGAAGAAACGATGAAAGCGGACTTTTTTGTTATTATTGGCACCAGTTTGAATGTGTATCCGGCTGCCGGACTTGTGCAATATACCCGTGCTGACACGCCGATATATCTGATTGATCCTGCGGAGGTATCTTATTCAAATCCGCGGATACAGGTCATCCAAAAAGGAGCCAGCGAAGGTATGCGCCAACTGGTGGAAAAGTTGAAAGAAAAGGTGTCTTGCGGGTGAACCGCAAGACACGTGTTATCGTTAAAAGCATAAGGGTGTTTATACATCCCTTTGTTTTGTTCCCATACGTGCTTCTACAACGTTGACAACGTAGTCACCGAGTTTCTCACACTCGCAAATGACATCCATGTACATCGTGCCGATGGCGTAAGTGTACTTGTGGTCGTCGATGTCGTTGATATTCTGCGACTTCAGTTGGTAACGGTAGTTGTTGATTTCGTTCTCGATATTGAACGAACGGTTGACGTCGTTCTGCTCGCGATAGCCCACCAATATCGCATTCATCTGTGTGAGCGCCTGGTCGGTGAGTTCCATCATCTGATGCATGTGGGTATATTGGTCGTCGGTGAAGTCTTCCTTACCCTTGATGCGGCGGTTCAGCGTACGAGCAATGTTATAGCAAGAGTCGCCGATACTCTCGATCTCTGAAATCTCACGTAGCATCGCACGAATCTTTCCTTTCGTTTCATCAGAGAGGTGAGCATTGCTGACCTCGTCAAGGTATTTGGCAATCTCAATCTCCATATTGTCGCTGATACCCTCGTATTTCTCGATGCGTGAGAACGCTTTGACAAACTTCGCCTCGTCTTTCTCGTGTACCAGTTCACGTACCATTCCGAACATACGTTGGATACGGACGGCAAACGACTGGATCTCCTTTTGGGCCTCCAGCACAGAGAGTTCTGGCGTCTTCATGAAGCCAGCAGTAATGAAGCGCAAACGGAAGTCTTCTTCATCACCTTCTGCTTTCTTAGGCTTGATGACCTTGCATACAATCTTCTCCATCTGTGGGATAAACCAGATGAGAATAAAGGTGTTGACTAGATTGAAGGTCGTATGGAAAGCTGCCAGCACGAATGATAGTTTGGCAGCATTCGCCAGAAATGTGGTGTGGTCAACGGCCTCTTTCGTCATCGTTACATCATAACCCACAAAACCGCAACACATATCTACGAACGGACGGAAGATGACAAGCATCCAGCAGACGCCGAAGATGTTAAAGAACATATGAGCAAATGCCGCTCTTCGAGCTTGTGTGTTGGCTGTCATCGCTGCCAGGTTTGAGGTAACGGTAGTTCCGATGTTTTCACCCATCACCAAAGCGATACCCTGATAGATGGGCAATACACCGCTGGAACAGAGTATCATCGTGATGGCCATCACCGCTGCCGAAGACTGTACGCAGAAAGTGAGCACACCACCCAGCAAAAGGAAGACGATGGTGGTGATAAAGCTATCGGGATCGAATGACGCAAAGAAATCGAGCACTGCTTGGTTCTCACCCAGGTTCATGTCGATACCCGTTTGTCGCAACGTGCCCAGTCCCAGGAACATGAACGCAATACCAAACAGGAAATCGCCGATATACTTCTTCTTCTTACTATAAATTAGGATGATGGCAATGAAGAATGCCGGATAGACAAAGTCTGTGATGTTGAATGAGAAGCCTGCCGACATAATCCACGCCGTCAGCGTTGTGCCGATATTGGCTCCCATGATGACGGAGATTGCTTGTGCCAGCGTGAGCAGTCCCGCGTTGACAAACGAAACGGTCATCACCGTTGTGGCGGTACTCGACTGAACGGCAGCAGTGACAAACATACCCGTCAGCAAACCTGTGAACCGGTTGGTGGTCATTGCTCCCAAAACATGACGCAATTGTGAGCCTGCCATCTTTTGCAAACTCTCACTCATTGATTTCATACCGAACATCAGCAATGCCAATGAACCGATAAGCTTGAAGATAATCAACAAATCCATAGTATTTCTCTGTATAATGAATTGGCGGAAATATTATTCAGCTGCAAAAATACAAAAAAAAACTAAAATGCAAGTTATTTTGAAAAAAATACTTATCTTTGGCAGTTGAAAAACAACTAACATCAATGAATAACATGAAAACAGTACAAGTAAGGTGTAGAAATAATGAGCAGGAAATGGCATTACCCGTTGCCTGTACACTGAGGGAAGCTTTTGATGCTTTCGGCTTAGAGATGAAATACGGCCCCATCTGTGCCAAAGTAAATAATAAGGTGGAAGGAATGAACTACCGTATCTATACAGCCAAGACGGTAGAATTTCTGAATGTGCAGTCTCCTTCCGGACGACGGAATTATTCACGTTCCTTGTTCTTTGTGCTCTGCAAGGCTGTTCACGACCTGTTTCGAGGGGTGAAGGTGCGCATCGATACGCCTGTCTCAAAAGGCTATTATGTTGACCTGCAATTAGGAAAACCTGTTGAAGAAAAGGATGTTGAACGTATCCGACAGCGTATGCAGAAAATCATAGATGAAGCAATACCTATTCACCGATATGTAGTGCCCACAGAAGAGGCCATCCGTATGTTTGAAGAGAAGGGTGACTTGTCGAAGGTGAAGCTACTGAAAAGTGTCAGCCGTCTATATACGACCTATTACCAAATCGATGATTACGTGGACTACTACTATGGTGCCCTGCTGACCAACACCTCGCAGATATGGCTGTTTGGACTGGAAAAATACTACGACGGCTTGTTGTTGCGCCTCCCAGACTCCGACGACCCGTCGCTACTGGGTGAGGTTGTCAAGCAAGACAAAATGTTTGAGGTGTTCCATGAACATCACAACTGGCAAAAGATCTTGGATATAAATACAGTTGGTGATTTCAATGCTGCTTTGAAAAATCTTTCGAGTAACATCATCCATGTCAGTGAAGCCTTACAGGAGAAAAAGTTTGCCGAGATAGCCTTGAGAATAGCAATCCGTATTAAACCGGAATTGCTGCCTGATTTATACCGACCAACGGTCAATAAGCAAAAAGTCAGAATGGTGCTGATAGCCGGACCGTCTTCGTCGGGTAAGACAACGACTTGCAAACGTATCTCCGTACAGCTGCTAACCAACGGCATCAAGCCCATAACAATTTCCTTGGACGACTATTTTGTTGATCGTGAGCATACTCCTCGTGATGCTTCAGGCGACTTCGACTACGAGAGCCTCTATGCCTTGAACCTGCCGTTGCTGAACCAACACCTGACGGCACTATTCAACGGTGAAGAGATAGAGTTGCCGAGATATAATTTTCAGACGGGCAGTAGTGAGTCGAGCGGGAAGAGACTCCGGCTGCATGATGATGAGGTGCTGGTAGTGGAGGGAATTCATGCACTGAATCCTGAGCTGACGGCTCAGATTCCAGAGGAATACAAGTATCGCGTCTATGCGTCGGCATTGACCACCATCCTGCTGGACGACCATAACTATATCCCCACGACCGACAACCGACTGATTCGTCGCATTGTTCGCGACTATAAGTATCGTGGCTGCTCAGCACAGGAAACGATTCGCCGCTGGCCGAGTGTGAGAAGGGGTGAGAACAAATGGATCTTCCCTTATCAGGAGAATGCTGATATCATGGTAAATACGGCAATGCTATATGAGCTTGCCGTATTGAAGACACAGGCGGAACCGCTGTTGGAGCAGGTGCCTGAGAACTGTGATGAATTCAGTGAGGCCTACAGACTGTTGAAATTCCTCAAGATTTTCAAACCGCTTCCTTATGACGCTCTTCCGCCAACCAGTATTCTTCGAGAATTCTTGGGCGGCAGCTCGTTTACGTATTAGACTACAGTCTTACGGTGAACTTCATGACGACTCCCCAGTCGTATATGTTACCATGCGATTTGGTGTTTACTTCCAAACGGCTTTTGTCTGCCGTCTCTATATTATCACGGTGATTCTTGTGACGGAACTTAAAGAAATTGTAATGTCCTTCCAAACGCAAGGAATAACGGTTGAAAGAGAAGATACCACCAACATAAGCCACGTAGTTCAAGTGTATCTTTCCCCAAGAATGCTCCTTTTTGTCTGTATAGGTATTCAAAATATCCCCATCGTCATCATGATCAAAGACACGTCGGTGGGTGGTAATACTATTTAATAAGGTAAGCATTGGCATTGCAGTGACGTTGAATGTCAAGTTGCGAAGCCCCTTCTCATGTGCACCCTTTGGATTGCGATGCAATGCCACAAGGTTATAGGAATAACCACCACCAATACTACCCTGCTGGACGGTAAAGCCTGTAATCTGCTGATATCCCGCTTGAGAAAAGTCGTCTTTGTCATCAAAGTTCATCTTTGTCCACATATATTTGGCACCCAACATCCAAGAGCCAGCACTACGACGCTGTACCACACTTCCGCTATAAACAGCAGTATAGGCAAAACGCTTGCGGTTGAAAGCGTAGTATCCATCGACAACGATTTCCTTCAGTTTGGCTGCATAATCGCTTTCTGCCTCAAAACCACCAGTTTCAATATGCCCGGTTTCTTCTGAATCTAAAGACAACCATGCCGTACCGTTCGGCTTCTGCTTGATATTATGGTAGTACAACTGCAAACCATAGAACGTTCGTTTGAAAGCCAGATACATGGAGGTGTTCTTCTCGGCACTCTTACGTCCGATTTCCCAATTCACTCCTAAGCTGAGTCCACCCCATCCTGCAGCAACTCCCATCTGGTAGTGCACCTTCTCTTCCATTTTGATTTTAATCCTGGCATCTAACGTTTCTGTTGAAGGCGCATTTCCTTCGTAGAAGTCGGCATGCATGTCATTGTAGAATTTGACACCAGTCTGCTGTATATTGCCATTGAGTCTAACCATCCATTGGGGTTTTGGACGGTAGATATATGCTGTATCGATGTGCTTACCTGTTGGTGAAAACTTCATCACCATGCCTTGCATGCTATTGATTACATTCTTGTTCTTCTTTACAGTGTCAGTAGAAGCTTTAGGGGGATTAGGAGCAAACTCAAAATCCTGAGCCTGTGCCGACAAGAAGGAAAAACATAGGAAAAACAATACAAAAGTGGTTGCAATGGGTTGTAATATTCTATTCATATTGTAACTTTTATAAAGTGATTTGGTTGCAAAAATAAGGAAAACTTCTGATTCTTCCAAAATTTATTTGGTAGAATCTTCAAAAATTGCTAATTTTGCAAAATATCGTGAAGAAAGAACGAAAAGAAAACCTAAAATAAAATGAGTAAACAACCTATTGTAAAAGAGCTGGAACAAGTTGTTGTACGTTTCTCTGGTGATTCTGGAGACGGTATGCAACTTGCCGGCAACATTTTTTCTACGGTATCGGCTACTGTAGGAAACAGTATTTCAACATTTCCGGATTATCCAGCTGATATTCGTGCTCCACAAGGGTCGTTGACGGGTGTCAGCGGTTTTCAGGTACACATTGGAGCAGAAAAGGTCTATACACCAGGCGATCAATGTGACGTGCTCGTGGCGATGAATGCCGCAGCCCTGAAAACGCAGTACCGATATGCCAAGCCGCAGGCAACAATTATTATCGACACCGATGCCTTCGGTCCTAACGATCTGAAAAAAGCACAATTCGATTCCGATGACTATCTGTTGGAGATGGGTATCGATCCAGACCGTGTGGTCGCTTGCCCCATTACAAAGATGGTGAAAGAGGTGCTCACACCGTTGGGAACGCTTGACAACAAGTCGATGCTGAAATGTCGCAATATGTTCGCCTTGGGTATTGTGTGTTGGCTGTTCAATCGTGATGTGGCATTGGTGGAAAACTTTCTCAAAGAAAAATTTGTCAAGAAACCACAATTGGCAGAAGCAAACATCAAAGTGGTGAATGCAGGCTACGACTATGGTGCCAACACACATGCATCGGTACCTGCTACCTATCGCATTGAAACTAAACACAAGGTGCCAGGTAGGTATATGGATATCACAGGTAACAAGGCAACAGTCTATGGACTGATTGCTGCCGCTGAGAAAGCTGGGCTGAAACTCTATCTGGGTTCTTATCCCATCACACCGGCAACAGATATCCTGCATGAACTGTCGAAACATAAATCATGTGGAGCCATCACTGTGCAATGTGAAGACGAGATTTCGGGCTGTGCAAGTGCTGTGGGAGCAGCTTTTGCCGGTGCATTGGCCGTAACATCTACATCGGGACCTGGTCTCTGTTTGAAGAGTGAAGCCATTAACTTGGCGGTAATCGATGAATTACCATTGGTCGTGATTGATGTACAGCGTGGCGGACCTTCTACAGGACTGCCTACAAAGAGTGAACAGACCGACCTCTTACAGGCATTGTATGGACGAAACGGTGAGAGTCCGATGCCCGTTATCGCTGCAACCAGTCCTACCAACTGTTTCGAATCAGCCTATATGGCTTGTAAGATGGCTTTGGAACATCTTACACCAGTGGTGCTCCTGACCGATGCGTTCATCGCCAATGGTTCTGCAGCCTGGCGCCTGCCATCGTTGGGTGACCTGTCAGAGATTCATCCACATTATGCACCAGATGAACAGAAATACAAATATACACCCTACAAACGCGATACAGCGTCGCATGTCCGCTATTGGGCTATTCCAGGACAGGAAGGCTTTGAGCATATCCTCGGAGGATTGGAGAAAGACGGTGAGACGGGAGCAATCTCTACAGAGCCGGAAAATCACAACAAGATGGTGAAAGAACGCTATGCCAAGATACAGGCTATTCCTGTTCCTGATGTAGAGGTGGAAGGTGATAAGGACGATGCAGAACTCTTGATAGTGGGATTTGGAAGTACCTACGGACATCTTTATTCTGCAATGGAGGAGTTGCGTAAGAAAGGTCACAAGGTGGCATTGGCACAGTTCCAGTACATCAATCCGCTGCCTCGCAACACCCAAGAGGTGTTGATGAAGTACCCGAAGGTGGTGGTAGCCGAACAGAACCTCGGACAATTCCGTGCCTATCTGCGTATCCGCATCAATGGCTTCAGCCCTTATAAGTTCAACCAAGTGAAAGGTCAACCTTTCCAAATTCACGAACTGGTACAAGCATTTGAGGAAATATTAAAATAGAATGACCATGAAACAATATACTTTTCAAGATTATAAGAAAGGACAACCGCGTTGGTGTCCTGGATGTGGTGACCATTTCTTCCTGGCATCCCTGCACAAGGCGATGGCGGAGCTGGGTGTACCACCTTACCAGACGGCCGTTATCTCAGGTATTGGCTGTAGCAGTCGATTACCTTATTATATGAATACCTACGCTATGCAAACCATTCATGGCCGCGCGGCAGCCATCGCCACAGGTGCTAAGGTGGTGAATCCTGCATTAGCTGTATGGCAGATCTCTGGCGACGGAGACGGCCTCGCCATTGGGGGCAACCACTTCATCCACGCCATGCGTCGTAATATCGATCTGAACATGATTCTGTTGAACAACCGCATCTATGGTCTGACAAAAGGACAGTATAGTCCCACCTCCCCACGCGGATTCGTCTCTAAATCGAGTCCATACGGAACAGTTGAAGACCCATTCCGTCCTGCAGAATTGTGCTTTGGCGCACGAGGACGATTCTTTGCCCGTTCGGTAGCCAACGACGGACCGGAGACGGTGGAGATACTGAAGGCTGCCTATCAGCATAAAGGTGCATCTGTATGTGAGATCCTCCAGCATTGCGTCATCTTCAATAATGGTGCTTACGACCCCATCTATACGAAAGAGGGTCGCAAGAAGAATGCCATCTATGTGCGTCACGGAGAGAAACTCGTTTTTGGTGAGAACAACGAGTACGGACTGATGCAGGAGGGATTCGGTCTGAAGGTGGTGAAAATAGGTGAGAACGGAGTCACCCTTGACGATATTCTCGTTCATGATGCCCATTGTGAGGACAATACCCTGCAACTGAAGTTGGCGATGATGGATAATGAACACGGATATCCCATCGCTTTAGGTGTCATCCGCGATGTAGAGGCTCCCACCTATGATGTCTGTGTCAACGAACAGATAGACGAGGTGAAAGCCAAGAAATCGTATCATTGCTTCGAAGAACTCCTGGAAACTAATGATATCTGGGAAGTAAAGGAATAAAAAATAAGAAATAATTTTGTTTTGTATTCATTAATTCGTATTTTTGCAACAGAATCCTAATAGTTAAGCCTATGAAAACTAACAAATCTTTAGTAAAAACATTGATGGCGATAGCTATCATGTTTGCCTCTGCGAATACTGTACAGGCCCAATTCGGTAACATTATTGACAAAGCCAAGAAAACTGTTACGGGAACAGCAGAGCACATGGTTGACAAAGCTACGGAAAAGGCTCAGCAGAAAGCCCGTAAGAAGATGTATGAAATCGTGAAGAAAAAGGTGCTCAACGGCAAACAGATGCCAGAGCAGCCTTGGCCGATGTCAGATAAGGCAGTAAAAGATTATACCTTCCCTCCCACTCAGGCGAATCCGTACAGCATCACGTACTACGTTTATAATCTTCCCAATGAAAGTCCTGAAAACATCGCTAAGCTGAGAGACCAGTTGACAGCTCGTTACAAAGCTAATCAAAAGATTCTGATTGCACAAGAAGCCGGACTGTTCAGTCAGTTGGGTGGCTATGTCTCCGCGATGCTGAATGAAGTTGAAGAGGAGCAGGGACGCTGGCAGGCTTTCTATGCAGAGTTGTGGCAGCGCACCTATATTCTTTTCAGCAATTACCAGAAAAGGGATATCAATGGTCAGGGAGCTTGGGAGATTATCTGGAAGCCTACCGACATCAGCTGTCCTGTTGACCGGACCACCTATTGGATTTATGAAAAGAACGGTAAGATGGGTTTCTTCGACATCAATGGATACGGAGCTTATGCTACTCCTGCTGATGTGAAATTCATCAAAGATGAAATTGCTCGAATGGATGGTATCGCTCTCCTGACGGAAGGACTTTCTAACGAGGGAGATAATCCCAATGGTGTTGATAAGTACGAAATGGCGCGTCTTCACGCTGTTGCCGTTACATGGAGCAATGCTGTCAAAAAAGCACTTGCCAACAACTCACCTGAGAATTTGGAAAAACAACCGATGCCGAAGGCCGGTAGTCTGAACAAGTCGCTTAAGGCAAAGGCTCTGTCTTGTGCCAAGGCAGAAGACTCCAGCATCATCGATGTGGTCATCACGAGCAATACATGGGACATCAAGCGCGAGTATGGTGTTCCTAAGCATCGTGTAGTTTACGGTTATGTAATCAGAAAGACCGAAGTAGGCAAGCAGGCTTCTAAACGCTCTTGGTGCCAGGACTACATGGGCGGTGGCAAGTATGGTGGTTTGCGCAACTTTGGCGTTGGAACAGAATCGTTCTATGTGAAATAAGTAAAAGGGGAGATTTAAACTCCCCTTTTTTTACAACTTCTCCCCATAACAAAGGTCACCGCAGTCGCCGATGCCTGGAACAATGTATTTGTGCTCGTTCATGCCAGGATCGATGGCTGCACACCAAACGGTAATGTCGTCTGGAAGATTTTTTTCCAGAAACTTGATACCCTCAGGTGCTGCTATAACACAGCATATATGTATCTTACGGGGTTTACCAATTTTTAACAAGGCCTCGATAGCAGCAACCATCGAACCGCCCGTTGCCAACATCGGGTCAACGACAACAAGCGTTTTTCCCTTTATCGACGGTGATGCCATATATTCCGTATGAACACCCACCTCTGTATGCTCGCGGTTAGTGTACATACGATAAGCTGAAACAAAAGCATTCTCAGCCCTGTCAAAAACATTCAAGAATCCTTGGTGATAAGGTAAACCGGCACGCAACACAGTTGCGAGTACGATATCGTCCTTTGGAAGTGACATTTCTATCGAACCCAATGGTGTTGTGATGGTTTTCTTTTTATAGTCGAGTGTCTTTGACAATTCGTATGCCATCATCTCGCCCACTCGCTCTACATTACGACGAAACACCATACGACCTCTTTGATAGGCCTTATCACGCAACAGTGCCATATACTGATTGATGACACTGTTTTTTTCTGAGAAATTGATTACTTTCATAGCGGTAAGTTATAAGTTTGGGGACAAAGATAGTATTTTATTTCTTATTTGCCACCTCCAACTAACAAAAAATGAATGAATACTACATATTTTTAGGAATTTCACTGGTAAATGGAAGGTTAAAAGAAAATAAATAGCATTTCAACATTTGTTATTTCATAAATAATGTGTAATTTTGCAGCCGATTTAGTAGAATTGCACTCTGAATGGTCGGTGTGCATTTTGAGAAAAAATTCAATAACATCTTAATACATTCAAAAAATGGCAAAGTTAGATTTAACACAGTATGGCATTACCGGTTCTACCGTAATAGCACACAACCCATCGTATGAATTCCTCTTTGAGGAAGAGACAAAGGCCGGCTTGACAGGTTTTGACAAAGGTCAGAACACAGAGCTTGACGCTGTAAACGTGATGACTGGTATCTACACCGGTCGTTCGCCTAAAGATAAGTATATCGTGGACGATGCCCAGAGCCACGACAAGGTATGGTGGACTACTGAAGAGTATAAGAATGACAACCACCCCATGAGCGAGGAAGTATGGGCTCAGGTGAAAGATATCGCCATCAAGGAGCTTTGCAACAAGAACCTCTACGTGGTTGACGCTTTCTGCGGTGCCAATGAAGCTACCCGTCTGGCTGTGCGCTTCATTGTGGAAGTTGCTTGGCAGGCCCACTTCGTGAAGAACATGTTCATTCAGCCTACCGCTGAGGAACTGGAGAAATTTGAGCCAAACTTCGTTATCTATA
>Ga0326511_10000717_pt1 | contig 28961 bp, 55 predicted proteins | sample 0_2496_0518_D_FD_203701 | JGI IMG/M metagenome (GOLD analysis project Ga0326511, IMG submission 203701) | Bovine rumen microbial communities from UC Davis, California, United States - 0_2496_0518 | ecosystem: Host-associated > Mammals > Digestive system > Stomach > Rumen | place: USA...
CAGCACAAAATTTAATTGTACACGATTTTTTTGACGGGGGGCCTTAATCCCAGCGCTCCTCGGTCACTTCCTTCGCCGTCCGCTTCCATGCTGGACGCATTCTCTCAGGATGTTCCAGCTCGTGGCAAGGGCGACAGAGCGTGATTAACTGTCGCTCCTTCGTGTCCGGGTCGAAGATGGACAAGGCCAGATCAGGACGGTCTTTCAGGTGCTTCACATGATGCACAACCTCCCCCCGGTGGTGCCTTCCACGCAACCGGCATTTCTGACACTCCCTGTGATCCAGGGCCATAACACGTTCACGGACGGCCACCCATTCAGGCCAGTGGTAGAAGGCGGCCTCCCTCCCCTTCTCGATCAGAGCGGTCAGGTCTGCAAGGCGTGTCGGTGTTATGCTCACGGTGCGTCACCTGGGACGGTTTCACCCTGACCGGTTCGCCGTGTCCGGTTTAACGCCCCGGCCAGTTTGATGCGCCGGGTTAGCCGGTTCAGTTTGAAGTCCACGGCCTTGTCAACGTCGGAGGCCCCGAAGATCAGCCGGAGCTGTTCACACATAACCAGCACATCTGCCAGTTCCCCGACGATCTTCTCTTTGGTCGTGCGTCCGTCCTGTAACCGGCTCAGCTCGGTCAGGAGTTCGGCCAGCTCTTCCTTCGCTTTCTCCTCCTGATGGTTGATGCCGTAGTGGTCTATGGCACGGAGGCAGATTTTACGTTGTGCGTCGGTCATTCCTCGCCGCCTCCTTCCTCATGGCCTCTGACCGTTGAATTTCTCTTCGTTTCTATGTCCATTGTGACGGAATATATTCGCTCCTGGAGTCCCTGGTTTTCTTTGTTTTGGATGCTTAATGCGTCTTCCCGGAACATAAATTCAGCAAGGTTATGTGTAATGCCGTCCCGGACATAGCTCTCGATGACTTCTTTCGGCATATAGCTGGCCATTTCATTGCTGATCCTAACTTGGCAGCTTACGCTTTTTGCAGGTCGAATAGGGCAGTCATTGTCCCTTCCTGTGTCTAAATTGACGTGAATGAAGGCGAGGCGCGGAAGGCAAACGAACTGCCCTGTGTTTGCGTATGGCTGTTTCAGCTGGCATTCCGAACAGAATCGTGGTGCGTCCATGCCCTTGATAATCAGGCTCATTCCTACCACCTCATCCATAAATGTTCCAGCGGTATCTTGTTCCACGTCCAATCTCCGCTGACGATCTCTCCGATCTTTTGCACAACGGATTCCATAAATCCGATTGCGGAATCAATAGACCCCCATCCATTAGGCGGGTTATATTGTTTGTACTGCTCTCTGTTGAAGCGCAACTCGTGGAGGCCACGCTGAAACTTTGGGAGTACATCGGTGCAGTTGTACCATTCTCCCTGACTGTAATCCCACGCCATACAAGCAACAAACATTTCCCGAAGATTGTATGTCGGGCTGGAATAATTCGGTTCATCAATCACGGCAATGTAACCGTTCATTCCTTCAACCTTTACGCCGAAGCGCACATCATAACTCATTGTCGGACACCTCCTTCCTGAGAAAATCCAATATTGCCGAAAACGACAAATGCCCATCACGCCAGCACATTTCATCGTGGCGGTGTATCCAGCATGCCATCTCCTCGTCCGTCATCGCACGGATTCGTTCAGCGTTGGTCATTGTTCTTCCCCTCCTTCAAAATCAACCACAGCGCATTGTGGGCGTTGTAGATAGCTCTGGCAAGTTCGTACTGCCCATCGGTCTGCGCTGCGTCCATAGCGTCCTGCGCCGCCAGCATGGCCTCATAGGAGGCGTTCCGGAGGCGCACACGGTCAAAGTCCGTCACCGCAGCCTCACCCCCACGCCGTTCTCGGTCAGAACCCGGTCAACGTCGCCCCAGCTCATACGGCCATGACCGATATGATCGGCCAACCATTCCACTTCCTTGGCAAATTGGGCAACCTCCTCACGGGGAGCTTCATGCTTGTCCAGGAGGATGTAAAGGCACATCTTCAAGGTCTGCTTGCACCCGGCGGCAATCCCCTCATTGTGGGTCTTCTTCATGTCCCAGCCGGTGAAATGCTGGTTTTCGGGATTTGGTTTCTTGTTCTTCATGGTTACTCCTTCCTTTCTCAGTCGGTGCTTTCTTCGGGTTCTTCACGGTCAGGAGGGTCAGGGTCTTCCGGCTCATCATCCATCAGGCCGTCGCCGTGCCGTTCGTCGCCCTGATCGTAACACAGCGTGAAGAAGCTCTTGCGCCTCATAGGGTGGTTCTTCCTTCCTTTGTAGGGCCACAGATAACCCAGCTCAACGGCCACCATACGGATGAATGCGGCGTTCCACTTTGTCCCGGTTCTCTCGGAAATGTCGTGCCACGCAGCCGCACGGGCCACGTTGCGGTGTTTACCGTGCCACCAGTAGGATTTCAGGAACGCAACCTTCTCCTGACCGCCAGGGGACAGCGCCACAGCTTCCAGCGCCGTTTCAACAGCGTCGACCACCTGTTCTTCCTGAGGCGGCAACGACATCAGGGCCAGGCGTTCCACCTTCCGGCCATTCCCACCGCCGCCGCCAGTCGGGTGGAGGTCGTAGCCCTTGCCGTCAACGGTGATCCCGACAACAGCCGGGGTGACGCTCATGTTCTGGGCTTCGTTCTTCTTGGCCTTCAGGGCCGGATAGGAGATGATCGCACGCCTGACCGGCTCCCACCACCAGTTCTTCGATCTGCTCATTGGGCCTCCTTTGCTTTCTTATAGCGTTGATATTCCAAGTAAGCTCTTTCTACCTGACCGGGCGTTTTCTTCATGCTTGCGGCTTTCTCGGGCCTGTTGCGGCTCCAATCGTAGCGACGGGAAATTCCATCGACCTGGCAGCGGGTGATTCCCATGATGTAGGCGACATCGTTCTTGTTGAAACCCTCATACCAGAGCTTCTTACCATATTCATAGTCCCACTTCGGGGCCGCCTGGACAACACAGCCAACGGGACGGCCACGCTTGCGCTGCTCTCCGTTCTCGGTCAGGATGATTCCTTTTGCCCTCTGGATCACCTTCTCCAGTTCTGCCTTGTGTTCAGTTTCCGTCGGCCACTGACCGGAACCCAGCTTCTTCACGGTGCATCCCCGGCCAGGAGGACACGGCCTCAATTCGTCGGTGTCGAAGTAATAGTTACAGCACCCGTAAGCATCACACAGGCCTAAGTGGATGCAGCCCCGGCACCCTTCCACCCTGACCGCCTCCGTGGCGTTTGCCTTCGCCAGGGATTTCCATAGATCACGCATCATGTCACCCCCTACAAAATGCCATAGATGATGTTCATCACCTTGTCAGCCGTTTCAAGGCTCGGAGCTTTGCGATATTCGGCGGCGGCTGATTCCATCTTACGCCAAAGTTCGGCGCACCTGAAGACGGTCTTGCGGTCTTCCTCAGCCTGTCCGGTCAGGCGGTCAAAGCGGTTGATTGCGTTCTGCTTTCGCTGTTCGCCGTCTTCCTTCGTCACCGCCCCTGACCGGAAATCGTTGTAAACGTCACGCAGTTCGTACCACAGAAGCCACTCATATGCGGTCAAGGCGGCTTCCGGCATCCGTCCACGGGCCGCACAGGCGGCAATCTGATCCGTGGTCGGTCTTTGTTGGTGTCCTGTTTGGGTTACTTCTTCCATGTTGTACTCCTTTCAACGTGATTGTTTCCCCACTTTTTTGTTACTTCCCCACAAGGTTTTGAAAAGTGGGGAACCCGCAAACCCTTGTAAAATAAGGCCATTCCCCACTTCCCCACAATTCCCCACACATTTTTCACTATATAAGGGACACAGAAAAAATATTTTTCACGCTCCCTCATTCTCTCTATATCCCCTATATATATTTATGTCTAAAAAAGTGGGGAAAAGTGGGGAAGTGGGGAAGTCGCAGGGGGTTGAAATGTGCGATTTTGAGGGTTTGAACCGTCCGGAAATGTGCGTTTTCTGCATCTGGAACGCTCCGGGAATGTGCAATTTTTGCACGATTCTTTCCCGGTCAGAACGGGATAGGTTCGTCACCGTCCAGCTCCTCAAAGGGGTCTTCGCCGTAGCTCTGGGCCAGAACAACGCAGCGGGGAACAGCGTTGCCCAGCATGACCTTCTTCGTGTTGTGCCGTCCGTCGCCGGTCTGGAGAAGCACCCGGCCCCAGCGGTCTTTCTGACGTGAAGCCCAGGTCAGGAAGGCACGGGGGGAGAAGCCGCCGTCCCGGAGGAGTTGGTCGAAGGTGGTCTTGATGATGCTGATTTGGCCTCCCTCCACCTTCCCCCAAATCTCATTCATCGGCTTGTCGGAGGGGAGAAACTTGCTTTGATTTTGGGCCACCTTGTCATAGATGTAATCCAGCGCCCGGAAGTTTGCAGACACGGAATCGGCCTTTGTAATGAATCCGGCCATGTCCTCCACGGTCAGGGCGTTGCCGTCCTGGAAAAACAGCTCCGTCGCCAGAGCATCAGCCGCCAGAATCGCCGACATGGAGGCCGCTTGCTTTTCCGCTCCGTCAAATTCCATCAGTTGGCGGTAGAAGCCCATACGGAGGTCTTCGATGCGGTCAATCTCTCCCGGCTCCATGAGGCGCTTCACAAACTCTTCTCCAGCAAAGCCATGGTTTCGGTCAACGATTTTACAGATGCCAAGTAGATCAGAATAAACGGGCTTGTCGCACTCAACCTCGATCACCCTGACCGTTGAGCCGCCCATACTGGTGGCCCCCACAAGGGGAAATTCGCCGGTTGTAAGGATGCAATTGCGCCAGCGTGTGATTTGTCTAAGCCCCCCGCCTTTTGCGCCCCTGGTGCGTCCTATGCCCTCTGTCAGCTTGTAGATGATGCGGTCAAAGTCTTTCATGCCGGAGGCCGCTTGAATCTGAAGCTCGTCCATGCAATAGGGCAAGCTGTTCAGGAATGCGGCGGTCATTTCCTGGCCCACGTCGGTTGCGTTCCAGGTCTGGATAAACTCACCCATTCGAGGGGAGGCCCAGACAGATGCCGCCAGTTTCAGGCTGACCGTCTTGCCGGTTCCAGTGCCGCCCCACGTGTGAAGGAAGAATGGCAGCAGACCGCACGGCTCCAACAGGGCCGAAGCGAAGGAGGCGGCAATGGCAATCCGGGCAACGGTCTTTTCCGCTCTGACCGCCTTGATTGCCTCGATCCACGCTTCACGGCTCCCGTGGTGGCAGACAGCGTTGAAAATCTGCTTATAGTTGGCCTCCCCGTCAAATTCCAGCTCGTCGATGTACGGTGCGAAACCCCTGTCGCCGATCCAGCCCAGACGGCCCACGCTGCGGCGCTCCTCCAGGGTGTGATAGTTCAGCTCCTCCATTTTCAGAAGGTAGGTTGACAGCAGTTTCGCCGTGTCATTGTTCACCACCACACCCAGGTCGGACAAATCCAGAATCTTTTGAGCCGATGCAATTGTAGACTTTGGAACGGCAATCGGGGGCCGCCAGTAGTCGCCCTTGCGGTAGGCGATCAGGAGGCGCTCTTCGCCGGTGTCCTCGTTCACCAGCCGCCGGATCGGCATGATCGGGTGGGTGCAGACCTGTTGCTTCTCGCCGTCCCGTCCGTAGATGTTCACGCCGTCTTCGTCGCAGATGTAAGGGCCACATTTCAGAGTCATGGGCTGACGGTCAAAGGCGGTCACACTGTCCAGGGTGATTTTCCCCTTCCCTGACTGCATCCGTTTATAGGCGTTCAGCTTAGAAATAAAGTTCTTCACGCCTTCGGTTTGGGCCATTTCCCGGAGCTGGTCTTTCAGGACTTCGGCATCAAAGCCGTTTTCCTTCTCCTGTTCAACCAGCCACGCATAAGGGGCGCTTGTATAGAAGTCTTCCCGGCTGAATGCCGGAATTGGTACGCTCACTGTTTCACTCCTTCCTGACCTTCAAACTTGTGCAGTTCAAGGGTCGCTTGGTTGAAGTCGATCCACAGACCATCAATGGAAGTGAATGCCTTTTCGTGCCGTTCCGTCCAGAGCGCCGGCGGGAGGTCTTCGGCCTCCATCACCAGCTTGTCGGCCTCGGTGTATGCGGTCAGGGCGGCATCAACACGGGCCTCCAGCTCTGAACGTCGCCGCTCACGTTCTGCAAGGCGTTTCTTTCGCTCTGAGGCAAGCGAGGCGGCCTTCTGACGGGCTTTCGGACTTTCATCGTCCAGTGGGAGGTTGAGGGAAAAGTCGCTGTTTAAGCGCTTCTCGGCCTCCACAAAGGACAGGCCCAGAACAGCAGAGACCAGGTTGATGACGTTCCCGCCTTTATGGCATCCGTAGCAGTAGAAGCCCCGGTTTCCCTGGTAGACCTTGCAGCTCGGCGTTTTCTCTCCGTGAACCGGGCAGCATATGAAGCCGTCCCGGCGGGGTTCCAGCCCATAGAACCGGGCGGCTTCGTATGCGCTCACACTTTCCTTGATGGTCTGGATGTACTCAGGATCAAGCATTGGCCTCGTCTTCGGCCCTTGCTTTCTTGGTTTCCTCCTCGCAGCGCTTGACGATGCGCCGGTAGTCCTCCGGGTAAAGGGCGGCAAAGATCTGGTCGAAGATGTCGCTGTCAACGAGTCTTCCCCAAGAGGTTGCCTTGACCTTCTCATGGAAGCCGTTGCGGAGGATTTCGGCGTTGTGCGCCGCCTCAATCAGGCGCTTGTACTCAGCAGACGAAATAACAACGGTGTTCAGGGAATCCATGTGTTAAAAGCTCCTTTCAATGTTTTGGGCTTGTTAGGTTTTATGCTTGGTTTTCTTTTAGGTTTTCGGTTAGAATGTCATAAATCATTTTTGCGGTGGAACGTTTGGAGCAGAACCGCCACGTCACGCAATAGGCCATTTCGGTGCGGATCATTGCATCAGCCACGGCACGACCGGAAGCGCCGCTCCATCCTGACCGCCATTTCGCAACGTCCGACACGCTCTTGATGTTCGGGCCATGCTCCACCAGGACGATCAGATGGATGCCTTTCTGGTGTGCCCTTCTGATCTCGTTCCAGAAGCGGGTGCTGTCCCGCCGGTTCAGGAGGTTCCGGGCCACCTCGTCAAGGTTCTGTTTGCGGTCAATGACGGTTTTCCGGTCAAGGGTGTAATCCCCTTCGTCCAGCTTCTCGATGCGGTAGGGGATCTGGTGACGCTCCAGCCAGTCCCGGATGTGGGCATCCTTGGAGCCGTCGTGCGTCCAATGTTCCCGGGTGTCAACGATCAGGGTCATACTTTAGCTTCTCTTACCCGGACGGGAGACGTTGCGTTGAAGCAAATCTTCATATAGTCCGAGTCTTTGATAAGCAGTTCAAATTCCGGAAAGTTGATGTAAAAACGATTGCCGGAGTAAAAACCGGGGACGGCGTTCTTTTTTACCATCATTCTGAGAAAACAATCCGGGATGTTTAGCAGTTTAGCGGTTTTTCCGATTGACTTGTACTGCTCCTTGAAGTTGAATTCCATGTGTGGCTCCTTTCTCAATTAGAACGGAATCTCATCATCCGGCCCTTCCAGAGCGGCAAACGCAGAAGGAGCCTGGGTGGGTGCTGATGCTGTGGGCGTTTCTCCGCTGACCGGAGCGGCCTGTCCGTCCTTTTTGCTGTCGCCGAAGTAAACGTTGTCGGCGACGATCTCAGCGGCTGTGCGGTTGTTGCCCTCCTTGTCGGTGTACTTGCGGAGCTGGAGGCGGCCAGCGACCACGGCCATGCGGCCCTTGGTGAAATACTTGGCGACGAAATCCCCGGTGTTGCGCCACGCCACGCAGTCAATGAAATCGGTTTCCTTCTGGTCGCCGTTGGTATAGTCCCGGTCAACGGCCAGGGTGAAGTTGGTGACGGTCACGCCGGAGCCGGTGACCTTCTTGATCGGGTCTTTTGTCAATCGGCCCATAATTACGATTTTGTTTAGCATTAAATCCCTCCTTGGTTGAATTCCTCGTGGATGCTCGGGCAGTCCTTTGAACGCTCCACCGCAAAATAATAGGTGTCCTTCGTCGGGTCGTTGTAGCGGTCAGAGTCCATCCAGGCCTCCGTCCGGTAACGGAACGCTGCCAGCCGTTCGGCCTCCCGCTCTGTCCGGGCTGTTATGCAGCAGATGAAAACCTCGGTGCTTTCCACATGGTCGCCGTAGAAGCCGCCTCCGTAGCTGTGCGATCTAAGGTAAACGTTGTATTCTTTGTACGGCTTGCCCATCAGACAGCGCCGCCTTTCAGGGCTTCGGTCAGACTTCTGGCCCGGCTCGGCGCTCTGGCCGCATCCACGTCCTCAATCTCTTCAGCGGTCTGGAGGCCCAGAAGGACTTCCGGACAGTGGACACGGGCAAAGAACGCAGCGGCACGGTAGGCCAGCATTTGCTCCGGCATCGTGGCCCACTTTCGATTGCTTGTCCACCCTTCTGCCTTTGCCATTGCAATGGTGACTTCGGTTCCGTCCACCCTCTGACCGTCATCGTTCCGAAGCCCGGTCACGTAACAGCCCCGGTTTTCGGTTCCCTTGGTGCCGGTGTAGACGTGTTTCAGCCCTGAGAATTTCCCGGACAACTCAGCCAGGGCAAAACAGGCCTGACCGCTCCAGGAGGGCTTGCCCTTGACGATGGACAAGTTCTGCATAACGGTGGTCGGAGCCATGCCCACACGGTTTGCAAAGTCAATGGCAATCAGACAGTCGGCACCTTTGCCCCGGTAGGCCTCCGGGATCAGCGTGGACTGGCTCAGAAACTCAGCCGCCTTGATCGGGCCGTACTTCTCGACCATCGTTCCCCAGATTCCGGAGGCGGGGCTTGCGGTCAGCGCGGTGCCGGTGACGGGGGCAACCGTCAGCTCCTTTGCCTCAGCTGCCGCTTCGGTTTTTGTAATTTCTTCGGCCATTTTCGTTTAATCCTCCTTTTTATCTCTGAGCCAAGGGGAAAGGCTCAGAACGTTCACGATGTTGTCCCGGCCTAAGTAGCCGTACCAGTTGCCGGTGGTCTTGCAGTAGTGATAGATCCCCAACAGCTCCCGGGCCACGTCCTCCCCTCGCTGGATGAAATCATCATCGGCGATAAAGACGTTCACGGCATAAGGCGGCGTTTTCTCCTGAGCCACAAAAGCGAAGCGGGGCCGCCTTCCGGTGCTGGCCTCCACGCCGTCGGAGTAGTAGGCGGCCTGGAAGTCATAGCCGAAGCGGTTCGCCTCTCTCTGGAATCCCTCGGTTGATGCGTCCTGGGTGGTCTTGTAGTCCACGCACCACAGTTCGCCTTCAATCTCGGTTTCCACGTCCGTCCGGCACTTGCATTCCTCGCCTGTGTCGGGGTCTGTCCAGAAGTGTTCCGTTTCGTGTTCTCCGTTCAGGAGCCGGAAGGCGTAGGGGCTTCGGGTGATTGCCTCTGCCATTGCCTCAGCCTGTTCCATCAGGTCACGGGGAACGATCTGCCGGTCGCCTACGTCGGCCAGGAAACCTTCATAGACGGCCTTCCCGGCCTTGGTGCGCCGGTCACAGTCCGGGGCCACGGCGAAGTCATCGAAGAAGCTGTTGTGCTGAAGGATCAGCTTGTGAACCACCTGGCCGAACAACAGGGCCGGGGTGGGTTCCGGCGGGTTCTGCTTGTACCATTGGAATTTCTCGGGGCTTTCCCGGAGCTTCCACAGCTCTGACCGGCTAATTGCCGGATGTTGGCGGTATTCTCTTTCGGTCAATGTGTCCTCCTTTACCGGTGGCCCTCAGATAGTCCAGACGTGGGAAACAGCGGTCAGGGCATGAGGGCCGCTTGCAGTTGTCACAGGGGTTCGTGATCCGTTTCCGGCTCTTTGGCGTTGTCAGCATGGATCACACCCCCTCTCATGTTCCACAGGTTTGCGCCTTCCTGGGCGCTTTCTCCGGTACCTCCCGAAGCGCCGCAGCTCCTACACTGACCGTAAAACATTACGGCGCCGAACAGGCCAACGTCGGAAGAACCGCAGAAGGGACAGGTTTCAAGGTGCGGCTTCATCGTCACACCTTCCAATACCAATCACAGAACGCCTCGGCCCCCAGCACAAAGACCAGGAGGGCGGCGAAGATCAGTGCGAAGATGGGGAGGTTAAGCATTGTTATTCACTCCTTCCGTTGTATTCCGGCCCTTCCCACAGCCCGGGCAACAGGGCCTTGATGACCTCATACTTGACCGGCAGATTGGCAAACTCGTCGCCGTCGGCTCCAACCATCAGAATGTCGCCGCAGAAGTCATAACCGCAAATCGTACAGTTGAAGGGTTTGTCTTTCAGACGGCCCTCCTCGTCGCAGAGGATGACCAGATCAGTGGCCAGGGTGACGGCCTCGATGTAGCCGCCCACATTCTTCTGTAAGGCCTCCAGCCGGTTGCTCACGTTCACGTGGCGGGGAGGCTCACCGGGGCGCTTGACAATAGCAGAAATCATTTTAGGCATTCTGGAAGCTCCTCCTTGTAGATAATGACGTTCAAGTCCTGGTCGGCGAACAGGTTAAGAAATGCTTCCACCCTGGGCCAGATTTCAGAAGCACGGCCTGAAATGTCAATGTGGAAGGAGTTGACCAAGCCGGAGGGCATCGGGGCCGGGTCATTCTCGATCAGGGTGGGGGCAACGGTGGCGGCTTCCTCAAACTTCTGCTTGACGGCCTCGGTGGCCGCTTCTACAAACTCTTGTTTGAACGCCGCCTGGACAGGATCCTCGACAGGTTCCGGTTTCGGCTCCGTCTTCACCTGACCGGGAGGAAGGGCGACGAACGCCTCCCAGGCCTTCTTGCGGTCTTCACGCTGACGGATAATGCCGCCGGTGTCGAAGTCGTTGACGTGAAGGAAGTCCATCACGTTGTCGGTCTTGCACCCGAACATTTTTGCCAGTTGCTTGGCGTTGCACTTGTACTCCTTGCGGAGCTTCGCCACGTAGTCAACCTGCGCTTGGGCCGGAAGCTGGTTGAAGGTCTCCCAGCTCATGGGAAAGTTGAAATTGAAGGACGTGACCGGGGGCTTGGGGTTCTCAATCATGTTTTCAGATCCTTTCTTTCAGTTTGGCGATGATCCTCGCCTTCGGGACAAATTCTTTCACATAGGTTCCGGATCGGTGGATTCTCGCACCCTGGAAGTTGTAGTCGATGCCGCATCGGCGGTCTGAACATTCCAGGCCATACCAGCCGTTCGGGGAGCCAAAGACGTGCTTTTCGGCAAATTCCAGAAGGGACAGTTCAGGCATTGGCAGACAGCCCATTTCCTTTGCTTCTTCTTCGTCCTGGGCCAGGCGGTCTTCCTCCCATTCCGCAAACTCCTGGAGGATGTCGTTTACCACAAAATCCAGGTCGCTTTCGGTTATGCCCATAGCGGCAAAGAAGTCAAGCTGTCCGTTCACCGCCCATCACTCCACTTCGCAAAGTCTTCCGGGTCTTCCAGAATGAAGTCCCGCAGCTCTTCAAGCATCCGCTCCTGGTCGGTGACCTGCCGGGTGATGAAGGCTTGCATCTGTTTCCCGATCTGTTCGGCCTCTGCCTCGCACGAATACACGATGAATTCCTGAAGCTGTTTCCTTGCGATCAGGTAGGCCAGGCCGTCGTGGAAGTTGATGGACTCCCGGAGACAAGCGGCACACAGGCCCCCGGTCAGGTCGGAGTCCTCGAAATACTTTCCGCACTCCGGGCATTGCGAAACGTGGGCCATATCGTCCACGCCGCAGACCGGGCAGCCATAAACCACGCCGCAGCTCTCCTGGGTGCATTCACGGGAAATCGTTGGGGCCTCGAACACGTGGCCGCAGTTCAAGCAGCGGTACATTACAGGTGGCCCCCTTCCCTGACCGCTTTTTCAGCCTTTAGGCTTGCGATCTCTTGGGTTAGTTGCTTGTTCTTCTCTTCCAGGGCGTGGTTCAGTTTCCGCACCACGTCCAGGGTGAATTTCTGCCGCTGGACACATTCGGCCAGGGCTTCGGTGTAGCTTCTCAGCTCCCTCAGGCTGTCCGACACGTAGGCATTCAGCTCCACCATGCTGGCGGGTGGATTGCCCTGTTTGATGTCGTGGAGTCGCTTCTCGAAGCTCTCAGGGGTCATAAGACGGTTAAGCATAAGCCGCACCCCCTTAGCTCAGCATCCGGGCCAGTGTCGCCACGGACACCAGACGGAAACGCCCGGCTTGCATCGTGGGGACGTTGGTCAGGGCCTTGGCATCCACACCCAGCAGATCAGCGGCGGCGCTCAGCCGGATCACGGCGGCCCCGTTGGTCATCTGGAGCAGAAGGTCAAGGGTGTCCCGATAGGTGGGCTTCTCTCTCATTCGTCCACCTCCGGCGTTTCATTCGCCCAGTGAAGATGTGCTTGGGCAAACGCCACGCACTGTCTTGTAATTTCGGTCATTGGCTTGTCGCTCTCAGCGGCCATATAGGCCAGGGCGTTGTAGGTGGCCTTGTCAATGCGGATCTTCGGGAATGCCTCGTTGGTGCTGTACTCCCGATGCTTCCGCACCAGAACAAAGCTGTCGTTTCTGGCGTGGGACTTTGCCAGATCGTCGAAGTAGTCTTCGGTCAGGGTTTTGGGTTTTCCGGGTTTCATGTGTTCTCCTTTCCTTAATCGTCCAGCAGATCGTCAACGGTTACGCCGAAGTAATCAGCGACGGCCTTGACCGCTGACAGCCGGGGGTCGTGTTTGGCCCACTTGAAGATTGAGCCGGGGCTAAATCCAAGAGTTTGTTCAAGCTGGGTGACGGTGATTCCCTTATCTTGACACATACTCTTGATGGTATTCAAAATCACGATCAAACCTCCTTTTTTGTGCGGGGCTTGACTTTGGCTGAGAATTGTGATATTCTGATTGTGGGAAACTGAAAATTTTCAAGCCAAGCCCAGGTATTTCCGGGGCCGGTTTAGGTTATGCATCCGGCCGCCTGATGGTGTTATTATATCTGAAAGTTTTCCAATTGTCAAGCGATAATTTGAATTTTTTCAAACTATTTTGGAGGGGATTCAAATGCTGGAACGAATTAAGGAGTTAGCAAAGAAGCAAGGCATCACGATTCAACAATTGGAAATTAGGGCCGGGCTCTCTGCTGGCCTGATAAGCAAGTGGGCAAAATCAACGCCAAAGATAAGCAAACTCAAACCAGTTGCGGACGTTCTCGGTGTTTCGGTGGAATACCTCCTGACCGGCAAAGAAAAAGCCCCCGAAACCGCAACGGCTCCGGGGGTGTCGGAAAAGGATCAGGTTCTTATTCGCTGGTTTCGCTCTCTGCCTCCAGAAAAGCAGAAAGCAATCCTTCAGCTTCAAGATGGGCCAGCAGATGCGCTCTGAGTTCGGCATCGTGTACAATCTGCAAAAACTTTCTTTCTTCATCGGTCAGCATTTGCGCCCCTCCTTTCGATGATAATTAGATGGTAACATGAAAAGAGGGGTAAAAAACGGACAATTAGAACACTTGTTCGATTTTTGCGGTCAGGAGGTGGAGTTATGCCAAAGCACCGATTCTACAAACGCCCCGACGGCCTCTATGAAGCGATTCGGGTCATAGATGGAAAACGTGTCGCCTTCCGGGCCAGGACACAGGCCGGGGTTGAGGAGAAGATGCGGAATTACAAGGCCAAACAGGACGAAAAAGCGGAGTTCCAGAACGTCGCCGATCAGTGGTGGGAGGAGCTGGAACCGACGCTTGCAAGAAACACCCTGAAAAGCTATCTCCCGGCCATCAGAAGGGCCAAGGAACGCTTCAAGGGTGTGGAGGTGGGCAAAGTCACCACCCGGGACGTTCAGGCTTTTGTGGACGATTTCAGCCGGGGACAGCGGTCACAGAAGGTGGTTACAACGCAATTGCAGATTGTACGACAAATTCTCCAATACGCCGCAATCCACGGCCTGACCGAAAGCAACGCCGCCGCATTGCTGAAACCACCGAGGGGACTTCCCCGTTCTTACCGGATGCCGCCGACGGAGGAGGAGGTCAAGACAATCAAGGCCACGGCAAAAGACCACCTTCTCCCGGCGCTGATCTATTACACGGGCTGTCGGTGGGGCGAAGCTCTGGGCCTTCGGTTTGAGGACATCGACAGGAAGAATAAACGCATCAGCATCAAACGCAGCGTTTACTACGAATCGACCCGGCCAGCGGTCAAGGAGCCGAAGACGGAGCGGGGCCGCCGGGTGGTGCCCCTCCTGGACAGCCTTGCCAAGCTGTTGCCGAAGAAGAAAAGCGGTTACATCTTCGCCGACGATGCCGGGGATCTTCTCTGGCGGTCACAGGCGACGCACTTGTGGACGAATTGGCAGAAGGCCACGGGCCTGACCCTGACCGCACATCAAGTCCGGCACGGTTACGCCACCGCCCTGATGGAAGCCGGGGTGGAGCCGAAGGTCGCCTCCCAGCTCCTCGGCCACGCTCAGCTTTCCACCACAATGGACATTTACACCCACGTCCGAAGCGAAGCTATAGACCGTGCGGCGGCAAAAATGGAGGGCGTTTTTTGACTGATTTTCTCCCCAATTTTTCGCCGATTTTTTCTCTGATTTTCCGCTTGCTTTTCCCAGATTTCCCCCGGTGCTTTCGACCAATAACCCACGCATTTTCCAAAAATTCCAATTCACCGAAAAAACACACCCCACCAGCTCAGCCCTTGAAAACCCTATAAAAAAATAGGGTTCAAATCCCTCCCACTCCGCCAAAAACGCAAAAGCGCCCCCGGAAACTTCCGAGGGCGTTTTTCTGCGCTTATGAGCCATTTCCCGGCGTTTTTCGGGACTTTTGGCACTTTCTGGGAAATCTACGCCCGGAAACTTTCGGGGCGTTTCAGGTCATTTCAGGGCGTTTCAGGGCTATAAATCTACACAGGAAAAACATAAACTACACAGGCCCCAAAAGCGGTTTTTTCGGTCAAATCGTGGGAGGGTTATCTCACATCTCCACCCTGATTTCTTTTTTTCTGCCACGTAACTGAATGACTTGCGGCGTGTAGCTGGTGGGCGGTAACATTTGCCGTGCGGCGTAGCCTCCCCAGCTCAGCCAGGACGAACAGGAAATAACCTTGTAGGGTTTGAGCGTCACCCGGCTGTTGTGACCGTCCACGACGATCTTTGTCGGCTGGGTGATGAAGGGCTTGTGGGTGTGGCCCACGATCAGGCCGTCGATGCCGTCGATCACGGAGGCGAAGCGCTCCCCACGGTTCACGGCCCCGCCGGTCAGAGCGCCGCCGCCAGCTCCATGTGTGACGGCAAAGCAATAGGTTGGGTTGCGCTCTCCTGATGCCTCCATTTTGCCGAAGCGAAGACGGAGGAACGCAATGTTTTCACGGTAACGGTCTTCAACGTCCAGCTTGCAAGCAATGTCATAAGATGGATCATCGTCCACGTCCCGGATGCTCCGGCGCTCATGGTTGCCGCTGACCATGCAGAGGATCTTGTCCCTGACCGGGGCCAGGAGCTTGACTAACTGCTTCTTTTGGTCACGGGGCCGGACGGTTTCGGAGAAGATGTCGCTGACGGAATTCCTGGTTGCGTTGTTCATAAGGTCGCCGCCAAGAATTAGGAAGCTGTTCTCCTCGGTCAGGATGCGACGGCAGAACGCAATCCATTCCTGTTCCATGTGTTCGGCGGCTCCAAGGTGAACGTCGGAAATGGGATAAATGCGGATGTCAGGCCGTTCCGGGAATTCCTTTGTGATAATTTCGAGGTCTGATAACAAAACGTTTTACCTCCTAAAAAAGCCCCACGGTGCCGCCGGGAGGAAGCAGCGGTTGACCGTGGGGCGGTGTGGTGGTGTGGTTATTCTTCGGTGGTTACGATCAGAATGTTGTCATCGCTGTCGATGGAACAGGCCGTCTTCTTCGTCACAATGCCGCCGTTGCCATCAGGAATGAGCGCAATCCCGGAAAACACAAACTTGACCGTGACGTTGTTCACCTTCTCATAGTTTGTAATCTGGAGGGGGAAGAAATGGCTGCTGTCAATGTCGCTCAAATACGCATTGATCATGATGTTCTTGCTATGTGCTTCCGCAAGCGTGGAGAACGATGTTGAGCACCATATATCGCCGAGGTATTCCTGAAAAATCACGTTCTGAGGCTTCTGCCACTTTGTCCCGCTTTCTCCGGTCGAAATCAGATATGCACCGTTCGTGAATCTGTTTGTGGCCGGGGCCAGGGAAAAACCAGTCCTGATTTTATCAATGAATTTTTCCAGTTTCGTTTCCGGTTGCACGTTGGCCGCAACGCATTCTTCGTCCTTTGCGATCTTCCCGATCAGGGCCTCGAGGATGGTGTCAGGTTTCATTGCCTTTGCCTCCTTCGATCATGTTATAGAGCCGATAAAGGAAGGTAACCATCTCGGCACGGGTGCAAGCCCTGTCCGGCTCAAATTTGCCGTCGCCGGTTCCATTGGTAATGCCGTTCGCCGCTGCCCATTTCACGGCGTCGGAGTAGTATCTCCCCTCCTCCACGTCGGAGAAGACGGGTGTTTCGTCCTGACCGTCATCGGGATCCTCGTCAGGTTGATCTTCCGGGGCCTTGACCGGGGGGCTGTCGCCGTCATACCGGGGCCGTCCGTAGCCGTAGATGTTGCCATCGGTCAGGGCGTAGGCAAGCCGCCGCACCTGGTTGACGCTGTTGCCCTCGATGGTGTAAACCACGCCGTCTTCAGTGACCTTTTCAACCAGTCCAGTGTGCCGGATGTTGTCAGCCGTTCCGAAGAAGATCTGGTCGCCTGGTTTCGGCTGGGCCTGTTGCCGCACCCAGAACCGGCCCACAGCCTTGTAATAGTTCACGGAGAAGGTACAGGATGCACCATAGGGGCCAGTGTAGCACATTGCAGCCTGAGCCGCTGCGCTGTCCTGACCGGAGGCCATGTAAACGCACCAGTCAACGAACACGGTGCACCAATCATAGCCGTTTTTCGGGGCCTGATAATAATGCGGTTCAGCGGCCCAGAGGTCACGAGCGTACTTCGTCCAGTTGCCGGTGCCGGGGTTTCCGGTCTGGCTGTCAAGGTCTTTGTTGGAGGCCTTTTCAATGTAACCGATTTCCCCGGCGGCAATGTTCAGAACGTCCGAAACGTAGATGCTCATACGTCATCCACCTCCGGCAGACCGGCCAGGGAGGTCAGGACGGACAGAAGACCGGCCACGGCAGACACGGACAGCACCCGCAGCCAGTCCACCTCACTGACCGCAGCTCCCACGGCCACCATACTGACGGCACTCTGGGCAATGGTTTTCACGGCACGAATAAGCGCCGCCTTCCACCACTTTTTACTGGTAAGCATTTGACACACGCTCCTTTCGTTATTTCTGCTCCAGGACATTGCAACGCCTCTGGAGGTCGTTGATTTGAGCCTCCACCACAGGGACACGCCGGGCGAAGTTGTTGTGTTCCCGGACTTCCCGTGTAAGCTCGGTGATTTTGGCATCTGTGACGGCCTGGGCGGTCAGGAGCTGCTGGCTGACGGCGTTTCGGGTCGCCTTTGCGCTGGCCCATGCCGTAACGCACACCCCGATCAGGGTAAGGATGCCGCAGATGATGGTTGCGCCCACTGAGGTCATGAGGCCGCCACCTCCCATCCATAAACGCCTGGTTGCCACACATTAGCGTCCACCGTGGAAACATACACAGGGCCTTCCCGGTCAGGGTAAAGCACCCGATCCCCCTTGTTGTACGCATCCTGCACCCCGGTAGGCTGCCTCCACACAGGGATTTCTCCCGGCTTGGCAACCTCCGTCCAGAGGGCGGGGGTCACGTTGGGTTCCCATCCCTCTTGACTGGTGTGGGCCTGAACGCACTTGTACAGCTTTTCACAGTAGCGGATTCGCTGATCGGCCTCATAGGCCCTGTCCAGAGTCCACGCCGGGAACAGCTCCACGCCGTCCAGGGCGTCCTCATCCGGGAGGGATTCTGCCGCCTGACGGATCAAATCACGCAGACGAAGAAGTTTTTCAAGTTTCATCCGGCTCACCTCCGAACAAGATTTCCATTGCGTTTGCGGGGTCAACCTCAGATTCAACAATCTGCCATGTCTGGACGATTTCGGTGTTGGTTTCCGTCCAGCCCTCCACAGCCTCATAGCCGATGTCGGTTTCCGGGGCATCGGTGTATCTCACAGGCTTATACCCCTCGGCCTCATAGATGGAGCCGGGAGGATTACCGATGCGGAAGCCGTTGTGGCGGATGGGGTTGGGTGCGTAGACAGGTTGCGAATTGATAAGTTTGGCGTATCTCATTTTATACACCTCCTACAACGGCTTTGCCATCAACCTCGAATATAGGCGTTGTCGCCAACAGACTGATGATCGGCCTTGCTTTCGTGCTGACACTGTTTGACGGTTGGAAACTTTGATTTCGTGTGCAATTTCCGCTTGCTTCTACAATATTGACTCGATTTGAATAACTACTACTGCTGAATTCAGATCTTAGCCAATATGAGGTATTGTTAGCATTTCTTGCGGTGTTGTTGTTTGTTGTGTTTTTATAGGTTTTTAGAACGGGCAGATAATTTGCCCCACCTTCTATACCGCTACCGGTAACTTCATAGAAGGACGGCACATAAATGTCACGCTCGATCGTGACAACACTCTCAACGTGCGAATTATCATACGTCCCATATGTTATAGCGGATTTTGTCATGAACTTTTGCAACCTCGTATATTTTGTCCTAATTGTATTTCGGAGCCAATTGTCCAGATTGGAACCGGAATATTCCGGTTTCGCAGCAGCTGTGTTGAACCGAATCTGGTTGGTGAGGCAGAACGCTCTCATAATGCACGCATTGTCGCTTGAGTTGAGGCCCAGGTAGATAAAAGGCACAATCGTCCCGGATTCCGTCGCATAAACAGCAACACCTGGAGTCAGCGATGTTATGGGAACGCCTGCATCTGCTGTAACCATCAACGGCCGCCGTCTCCGCATCAGCTCATTCATGCGCTCACCGCCCAACTGCCCACCACGGCCCGATTATCAAGCACATTGATTTCATAGATGGTGTTCGCCTCGGCGGCAAAATCCTCCAAGCCGAGGATTGTAGCAGGAATAGTGGTGGTCGTTGCAGTTGCGCCGCTGGTAAACACGATGGAGTAGGCCCCGGTGGCGGGAGGGTTGCTGACGGTCAGGGATGTCAGCTCCCCGCACTTGTAGGTGGTGTTGGCGACAGGGGTGATGGTGGGGGAGACGCCGGAGATGGTGATTTCAGCAGGCGCGCAAGGCAGCGTCATTTCATCCATAAGCACCGTGTTGTCAGACAGCAGATTGACTACGGTTACCCTTGCGCCATTTTCCGAATAGATTGCGGAGTTCACGTAAAACCCCATATCGACATTCCAATTGGCATAACCGATCAAAATCGTGCCGGAGTAAAAGGCAATGATTTTCCCGCTGTTATAGGCGTTCAGCACCTCTGCGTAGGTCTTGTCGGCAACGGTCGATCCGTTCTGTTCTGATAGGGTTACACGGTATAGGTCAGATCCTGTACCTCCACCTCCGCCTCCGGAACCGCCCATCAGCTTGGCGGCAATGATGTCATTCAGAAGGCTCATTATTCCGCCTCGCTTTCTGCGGAGCTGGCGTTGTCAATCGGGTTCCACCGTCTGGACTGCCGGACGTACACATTTCCGTCCTCCAGACAGTAGGCCATAGACCCAACCCCGGCGATGGTTGTAAGCTCCTCGTCGCTCTCAAAGTCGCTGATGTTCTCCACCAGATAATCGTGGATGTTTCGTTTCTCCGCCTCCAGAATACGGACAGCGAGTTCCTTTCGGATTGCAGCCATTTCAAATCCTCCTTAGTAGATGTAGTTTCCGGTTCCCGCAACGGTCATGCTGGTTCCGCTTACAGTTTGAACCTCCGCCAGGTAATTGCTCTGATTTCCATACAGGATGTCCCCCTTCTTGGGCGTTACATTCGGGGTCAGATACCTGGTTTCGAGTCCCGATACATTCGTCCCAACTCCGGTTGGAAGATATTTCTTGGACTCCCGCTCGTTGAAGACCAGAAGCCTTGGCGTGTTTTGCAGTTCTATCACAGCATCCTGAATGTCGTTCAGAAACTGCGAAGTGATGATCGAATGGTCAAATACGATTTTGGTGATTGCCATAATTCCTCCTGTCAGCCCTCGTCTGAGACGGCGTAATCGGAAACGGCAAAGTCGGATACCGCTCCGGTGTAGTTGTGTTCACTGCGCTCCACATCAATTCTTCGTGCGGCAATTTTCCCGGAAAACCCGTTCTGATAGGTAAATGTATGGTCCACCACAATGAATTTCTTTACCGTGCCGTCCAGAAGCTCGATGCGGATAATATCCAGCGGTTCGATGGAAGGATCGCCCCTGTACGGGAAGCTGTACAAATACCGGGTGTACCGCAAATAGCCAAGTCTGAACGCCGCCACCGCCATGTAGTTGTGGTTGTTCAAAAGCGGCCCGGAAAGTTCCTCATCCTCTGTGCCACGCTCTGTGAGGGACATCAGAAAGTCAATGCTCTTGGTGGTGCTTACGGTTTCCGCTTTCTCTGCCCGTCCTGTCATGGACCAGTTGGCAGAACTGTTGGTTCTGGTCAGCTTTGTAATTTCAATCCCCGTTCTGTACAGATTGAACTCCAGCTCCCGGATGTTTGTCTGAGAAGAGAACAGGAAGGAACTTGCGAGAATCGGGCTGTCAAACCGCAGATACAGAGGCTCGTCCGATGCGGTAATGTTTGTCGCTCCGCTGGCCTTCAGCACGTCGGTCATTCTGGTCTCGGAGTCCGCAACATCAGAAAGATACGTGATGTTTTCATATCTGGCATACGGAAGCACCTCCACAGAAGGCTGCTCCATAATATCGTCCGCCCGGATGATGCAAGGATTTACCTCCGGGTTTCTGCTCCAGTAGTCCCGCAGATACACAACGCCGTTATGGTTTGTTTTGAGGGTTGCACATCCTGCAACGGCAATGCTAAGCAAACTGTCCTTTACGGAATTCTCCGGCAAAACCGCATTGTCAAGCACTGCTTGTTCATACAGCTCCGGGTCAATGTCACAGGAAACGTAATAATCCGTATCGCTTCCCAGCTCCTGTGCCATGGATACGGAGGCGGCGAGCTGTCCAAGGTTGGAGTCTGTCCAGTTCATTTGATGGAACGTGTTGCCCAGCCTCGCCAGATCCCGGATGCCCTTGAAGGTTGCGATGTTATTCTTCCAGACAACCGCTCCGTTGATGTGGTATCGTACCCACTCGCTCCATTCCACAGTTCCGCTTTCCGTTTCGATGCCGATGCGAATGGTCAGCTCGGCTCCCTTCAGCGTTTCCTCATACAGGCTTCCGGGATAGGCGGGGTCCCATTCGTGGTCCAGGTCAATGGCGGACAGTGTACATTCCTCCGTGGGAAGCTGTCTGCTCAGCGGATCGCCTGTCCCGTGAAATTCGATTTTCTGGACGTTGTCCTCCTCGATGCTGCCGGAACCGCCGCTTTCATAGCTAATCAGCACCTGACAGCGGCCCCGTCTGCGGATGATCTGGTCCAGTTCTGCCCGGAAGGCGTTGGAAATCGGAATCATATGCTCTCCTCCGATACCACCTGACTGTAGCTGTCCCCCATGTCGATCACGTTCAGCGTACAGTTCCGGTAGAATGCCGGAACCCCTGTGTCCGCATCGATCTTGTATGGGTCGCAGCTCACATCTCCGGCGTAGAAGCGGCGGATCATCCAGCGGCCCGTGTTGTGGGCGAAGTACTTGCAGTAGAAGAACATCCCGTTGCTTTCCAGCCAGCGGTTGAGCCTCCACCAGTTTTCCCGCTTCAGAACGCTCCAGGTCATGTTCTGCTTGTCAGCGGACCGCCCCACCATCTGCCCCACCACCACGTTGCTGGCGTTTCTGGCGGCGTTGACGGCCCGCTGGGTCTCAAAGGTTCCTTCGCTTGGGAAGGGAACGCCTATCACGTTTCCCACCAGCATTCCGTTTGATACGCCGCTTCCGATGTAGATGAACCGGGGATCGCCGTCAGGGACTTGCGTGGCGATTCTTGTGCTACTTGGCATAGGCGAACACCCCCTTGCTTGCGTTGGTTCCACGGTTGGCGTTGTATCTCTGGTTGGCCCGTCCGATCTGCTCATCACCGATTACAATGTCGGTGGCATTTTCCTCAATGGCCCGGACAAGCCGCTCAGCGATGCTGTACAGGGCGCGGATGGTTCCCTCGTTGGCCCTTTCCGTTGCTCTGGCGATACCTTCCTCGATCTGTCCGTTGTTTGCAACAGCGGTCTGATTTCCGATGCGGCCCACCATCTCCGGCAAACCGTTTTCACGGGCAATGAACATTTGTCCGCTGGTCGGCATACCGCCGTTTGCCAGCATGGGAATCTGCGGAATGCTGATGAGACCAATGTTCTTGAAGGGCTGGAATCCGATGATTTCCACATCCCGGATTTTCCGCAGCACGTCGTTGATTTTCTGGAAGGGCCATGCCATCACAGAGTTGATGCCCCGGATGATTCCGTTCACCACCGTCTTGAAGGCGGTTACAATGGCGTCCTTGATATCCACAAAGATGGACCCGGCAACGGAGAAGACCTTCACCACCTTCTGCCATGCGGCGGAGAAGATGTTTCCGAAGAAATCGCCAACGGTTTTGAACACGTTCTTGATGCCGCTCCAGGCATCCGAAGCACCACGCTTCAGATTTGCCCAGAAGTTGGAGAAGAAACCGGAAATCGGCTGGATCACATAGGTCTTAAACCAGTTTCCCGCCGGTGCGAAAATGGTCTTGATGCCGTTCCACAGGCTTTTCAGGATCTTCGGCATATCCGCCGAAATGCCCTTCAGGATGTTGTACACCAGCGTTGCGGCGGCGCTCAGGGCCTTGCCAAGAAGCTGGAAGAACGTGACGGCGAGGGACTTGAAATCAATTCCCTTCACCAGCTTCACAAAGTTGTTCCACAGGTCGCTTCCCAGCTGCGCCCAGTCGATGCCGTCAATCCATGCCCCGATGTTTGCGAAGGCCCCCAGGAAGAAGTCCCGGATGCTGGTTCCCACCAGGCTCCAGTCAAGGCTCTGCACAGCACCGATAATCAGAGAGGGAAGAATCAGGAACTTTTCTGTCCACAGTCCGCCCACGGAGGCGAAATCCACTTGCTCCATGATTCCGTTCAGTCCGGCGGCAAGGGTCGCACCGATGTTCACAAAATCGATGCCGTTCACCAGGTTGTAAAGGGTCACAACACCGGCGTTGATCCAGTAGCCCACCGTGCTGCCGAAGTCGTGCCATTTCTTCGGGTCGAACACGCTGTTGATCTTGTCCGCCACCAGCTTGCCCAGCCCGGCCCAGTCCCCGGCGTTGAAGGCGTCCTTCAGCTGTTGGGCGAAGTCGGAAACACCGGGGTCAAATTCCGTGGTGTTCTCAAACATCCCGCCGTAGTTGGGAGTGCTGGCCCCGCCGGAGCTTCTGCCGCTGTCGGAGTCGTTGAATACATGAAGCTCGTCGAAGCCGAGGGTGTAGTCCCGCAGCTTCTTCATGGCCTTCCCGGCCTTGTCCGTGGCTTCTCCGTACTTTGTGGCCCCCTTGATGGCCCTTGTCCAGTAGGTAGCCCCGGCAATCTTGGCGAACAGCTGGTTCAGCACGTTGATGACCGCAACCACCTTGTCCACCACGATTTCCAGAATCGGGACCAGGGCGTTCACCAGCGGAGCAATCATGGCGGCGATGGAGTTTTTGAAGTAAAGCATGGAGCTTGCCGCTCTGTCCATCGAACTGGCGAATTCTCCGCCGAAGCCGTCCGACCAGGCATAGAGATTATTCACGCCCTCCTTGAAGGCCTGTGCGATGGCCTTGATTAAGGCACGGATGGTCCGGTACAGCATAATCCGCCGGAAGGTTCCCAGCAGTCCGCTCAGTTTTTTATGGAAGCCCGTCACAGCGGAGGCGGCATCCCGGAAGGGCTTGGTCAAGGCGTTGCCGCCGATGGTCAGAGCCTGTTTTCCGATGTTCCGCAGCCCTGTCGCAACAGACCCGGACACAGCTCTCAGCCGCTCCAGAACACTGCTGAGAAAGGCAAATCGGCTGGCGGCGTTGTCTGCTTCCTCCCCGGCCCGTCTCGCTCCTTCGCCGACATCGCTTGTCCCGCTGTCTGCGGCTCCGCCGTTCCCGGCAGAGGTGGGCGTGGTCTGCTGAACCGTCGGGACACGGATGGTTCCGCCGATCCGCAGTCCGTTCAGCCGCTGGAGGGCATCCGCTGTCCGCTCCAGATTCTGCACGTTTTCTGCGGTAAAGGAATTACAGGAGTTTGCGATGTCCTGAAGCCTCGTGGACAGACTGGGATTGATTTTTACGTTGCTGACGTTCCGCAGGGCCTCCATCGCCGAAGCGGCCTTCTGGATGGGGTCCACGGCTCCCTTCAGGTCAGAGGCGGCGGAGGTCAGTTCGTGAAGTCTTGTTACCAGAGTCTGAACACCTTTGCCGGAGAACTTGTTCATAGTGTCCTTCAGCTTTTTCAGATCATCGTTCAGGCTCTTCAGTTTCGATGCGGCGTTGTCGGCAGCAGCCGTAATCTCAATCTGCATCTGGTCAATGTCAACTGCCATACAACCACCTCCTTACGGTTTTCCCCAGTTCTTGCCAGCCTCCACCATCTGCATCATGTACAGTCTGGCAAAGGCCTTCTGCTGTTCTTCGGTTTGCTTCTTCAGTTCCCGTTCTTCAGTCAGAATCGGCTTCTCCGGGTACTTCTCAGGCTGAGTCCCCTTCGCCCGGAAGGCGTTGCCGATGGTGCTTTCAATGGCCTTCTTGACATACAGTCCGTTCAGCCACGCGTCCGTGTCGGCCCGCTCCCTGCGAAGCTGGTCTGCCTTGTAAAAAGCCCGTACCATCAGCGGATCGTCATACCAATACTGTTCGTAAGTCATGCCGATTGCCAGATAGTACGGGCAGTCACGTTCAAATATTTCGGTGCATGACAGTGGTCTGTCTTCGCTTACAGTTCCACTGTCACCGCTCCGTTTTTTTCCAGTTCCTCGTCTTCCTGGAGGTTGTTGCTCATCTGGGCTTGCTGATACAGCAGAACCAGCCGCTCCAGCAGTTTGGGACTCAGACCGCCCATCTTCTCCAGCAGCTTGTCGCTCTGCTGACGGGACACGCTCTTGTGGTTCTTGCGGAAGGCGTAGTAGAAGAGTTCGGGAACCTTGGTTGCCACGTACTTCTGCACGTCCTCCAGCACGAACTCACGCTGCTCGGCAAACTTGACGGAATCCCGGCTGAAGTCCAGCTCGTAGACCTCGCCGCTTTCCTTGTCCGTCAGGCGGACGGATTTGATTCGTTCCATGTGACCTCCTGTCAGGTGGTGGGCTTGGCAGCCATAACAGGCGCACCAGTCGGTGTGATGTACAGCGTGGTTTCAGCCATGCCGCCCACAGCGGCCTCGTTCAGACCGATGGAAGACGGGTCACCAGTGAAGTAGACCGCCTGGGCCAGATGGGGGTGAACCACGCAGAACCATACCTTCTTGCCCGCCTCCACGGTGGTGTCGAAGGTGGACAGTAGGGTCTGCCAGATGGTCACCAGATCGTCGGTCATGTTGGCGTTGTACTCCAGAGCGCCGCCCAGATCCTTCAGGCCCTTGACGTAGGTCTTGTACTCGGTCTCGTCCAGGGTGGTGGACTCAATGGTTTCGGGGGCGGGGTTGAAGGAGGGCATGGACTTGATTTCGGGAATCTTGATATAACCGGAGGTAGGTCTGGTTCCGGCAGTCGCTTCAGCGGCGTAGCCAAGCCACATACCAGCGGTGGAAAATCTTTCAGACATATTCGCTTCTCCTTTACAGATTTGTCATTCCGAGTGAAGCGAGGAATCCGTTTTCCCCTTCCACCCGTAGCGGCGCACAGTGTGCGCCATATTCAGCCTGTCAGTACTGATACTGATAGATCAGATAGTGATTGTCACCGTCCGGCCCGACAACAGCCGCATACCGGGCCACGATGCGGTAAATCCTGGAATTCGACAGATTCGGGACTTGGTCTTTCATGATTCGGGTGAATCCACGGCTGGTAAAAGCCTCGTCGATCAGATTGGAGATGGCTTTTGCCTCCTCCTTCCTCACAGCGGCCTTGTTGGAAAACACGTTCACCTGGTACATCACCACGGCGGCGTTCTCGATGTTTTCGGTACGCATCCGCTGAAGAATGCTGTTGTCCGCCTCCACCACAGTTACGGCAGGGAAGGAGGCCGGAAGCTCTGTGTATTCCCCGGAAACATCCGCCTCCGGGTATTCCTCCAGAACAGCCTTTGTGACCATCTCGATCACATCGTTTTCAATGTCAATCAAGGGTCACACCTCCCTCACGTACCGGACTGGTCGGCGGCGAAGACCTCCCGCACCGTCCGTTCGATTGCCGCCCGGATGTCCTTTGCGGCGTTGTACATCATCATCCCAGGCGGGTTGCCGATGCTGTGCCGTCCGTGTCCTCCCGGCAGATACCAGCCGTTTGGGTCGTTCCAGTGTCCCTTTCCGTCAGGATAGGTTCCCGGCCCCATGCCGAACTCGTCTGCCTGTGGGTGTCCGTAACCGAGACGAACGCCAGCACCGAACTCCAGAATCAGGGCCGTCTCGCCGTCCGCCACAACCCGGTAGCCGTTTTCGATTTCCTCTACCCGGATGTCGCAGTCCTCATCGCCCACATAGTAGCCCTTTGCGAAATTCAGCGTAACCTTCGCCGTGTTCATGCCAAGGTTCGCCAGCCTCTCGCACAGCAGTTTGCACTTGGCTTGCAGACTGTCCCGGTAGGCATTGATCTGCCCCATAGCGGCGTCGATGGAATCCACGCTCAAGGACATCTTGATGGTCTTCGGCATCCTATCTCACCTTGACCTTGCTGATGGCGATTGACACGCTGTTGATGGATTTACTCACCCGTCTGACGATGTAGTCATACAGAGGAATCTGATAGTCCTCCAGTATGACCTCCCCATCGCCCAGGACAGTCCCGGATTCCTCCAGCACACGGTAACTTTCGTCGCTGAATTCCACGGACTTGTCCACAAACAGCACTGTTGACTCGTCAATCGGACAGCTCACATCCTCTGTCACGATGACTTTGTCATAGTCTGTCAGATCGCCGAACTGCTCCGTCTGGGCAAAACCGGATGCCGGGGACACATTGGCCCGCATTGCTACGGGTTCTCCGTACAGGGGGATCTTGCTCCCCGTTCGGTTCCCGTTTTCGTCCACCACGGGAGCGGAGGTCGACAGGAGCAGACAGTAGGAAAACCCGCTGTGGTTCCGTTTCAGCGTTCTCATCCAGCCACCCCGCAGTAGGGCGTGATTTCAGCCAGCAAATCCTTACTGACCCATCCAGCCGTGTAGGTCCGTGAGATGCCGTTCTCGCTGTGGGCGGTTTCGCCCTCGGCTCCACGCTTGTTGTACAGATCCAGAGCAATGCGGATCTGCAAGCCCTTGTAGCGGTCTTCCACATCGTCGGGCCATTCAGAATTGGGAAAGCGGACGGACAGGATGATTTCCCCGGCGGTATCCAGCAGATCGTTCAGCAGATCCTCGTCGGTTTCGCCTGTCCGCTTTTTCATGCGTTCCAGTGCGGTCATGTCCGCCGCCTCCTTTCAGGCCTTCCGGCCCCGTTTCTTCGCAGTCTTCTGCGGCTTTTCGCTGTCACTGCGAGGCTCCAAAGGAGCCGTGGCAATCCGTTCTCCCTCGTCATTTTGAGCGGAGGCTTCAGCCACAGCCGAAGAATCCGTATCTTCCTCCACCGTCTCAACCAGCCCCGGCAGGGCGGAGTGGTCCTCAACATCGAAGACCTCCCCGGCCCTGTGCCAGCCGCCGCAGTTGACCCAGCAGAGCGCCCGGACCTTCATCAGGAGATGACCTTCAGCAGGGCGAAGGAATCCATCCGCTCAAAGCTGGGCAGCACGATCTCGGAGGCGAAGGTGTTCACGTTGACGGGATGCTTGTCGATGATCTGGGTCAGAGCCACGCCGGTGTTGACAATGGAGACGGAGGCGTCGGTCTTGCCCATCAGGTCGGCCTCTTCGGGGGTGGTTCCGTACCAGGTCTTGCCCAGCGGGGTCTCCGGCAGCAGGGCCACGTAGCCGTTGGGAACGAACTTGGCGGACACGCCGTCCTCGTCGGCGTACTGCTTGTCGTACTCGATCACGGTCACATCCAGCAGATCCTTCACGATGCGCTTCACATCCGCGTCGGAGATGAAGCCCACAGCCAGACCGCTGGTGGACAGGAAGCGGTTGCGGACAGCCTCGGACTTGCTCAGAAGGCCAAAGGTGTAGCCATTCATGATGGCAATGGTCAGCTCCTCGCCGGTCTTGGCCCGGACGGCATCCTTGGCGGTCTTGATGGCCTCGAAGGGGTCGCAGGTCAGGGGGGCAGTCCACAGGGCATCGCCGGACAGGGCGAAGTAGTTGCTGGCCTTCCAGGTGCCGTTGGGGTCGTAGTTGTAGGTGTAGTTCACGCCGTTGGCGGCGAAGCTGATACCCACGTTGCCGTTCGCAGGGAACAGCAGCTGCATACGCATCCGTTCGGGAACCACGTTGGCTCCGTCGATCAGGTTGGCGGCATCGTCGAAGAGCCGGGAGATGATGGCGGAGGCGTAGGGATCCTTGGCGTCGCTCACCCGCAGAAGCTCCTGGCGGTCACGCTCCTTGATCTTGAAGCCTTCCCGGAAGAAGGGCATCTCGGTCTCGGTCTTGGTGAAGCCGGGGCGGTCACGGAAGGTGGCCTTGGCGTCAAAGGCGGAGGGCATCAGGGAGATGGGAACGCCGGAAGCCCCGTGGAACCAGCTCAGATCCAGTCCGGCCTTCTTGGCGGAGGGGAAGAGGGAAGCACCCAGATAGGGGATCCTGTTGGAGGCGGTCTCAGTCCAGTAGGCCGCAATGGCGGCAGGGGAGAAGAAGTCCAGTACGTTCATTGTGTTACCTCCTTATCAGTCGTTCACACCGATGTTGGTGCGGAAGACAATGCCGGGAAGGGCAGAGTACAGGGCAGAAGCGTAGGTCACGCCGCTGTGGGCCTGGGCCTTGGTGCTGTCGATGATGCCCTGCACCACGACGGCAGCGTTGGGGTTCTCGGCAGGGTAGACATCG